>Ga0182742_1001536_pt1 | contig 28983 bp, 18 predicted proteins | sample eDN5th37CBELigMG_FD_128880 | JGI IMG/M metagenome (GOLD analysis project Ga0182742, IMG submission 128880) | Enriched Miracle-Growth compost microbial communities from Emeryville, California, USA - eDNA 5th pass 37_C BE-Lig MG (version 2)... ...
AGCGCAGCCCGCGCCGATCACAGGCACGATGATGCTCCGGCTTCCACATGCAGCACCCCCCAACCCAGGTGCCGCAGACAGAATCATAACCGATTCAGGCGATTCAACTTCTTTCCGGAAGGGCTCTTAGAGTGGCGGCTTTCTGTGGTTTTCGGGCGCTTGCGAAGTATCCGGATTCCCTGCATGCGTCGGAGGTCGAATGTATCGGCAAGGGCAAGGCGCACGCCCGCTTCGAGTTCGGCGTGAAGGTCTCGATCGCCGCCACCAATGCGGTGGCCCCAGGGGGGGGCAGTTCGTCCTTGGTGCCAGGAGCTTGCCGGGCAACTCCTATGACGGTCACACCCTCGCCGCCCAGATCACCCAGATCGAGCGCCTCACCGGCGTCGACATCGAGCGCGCCTATGTCGATCGCAACTATCGCGGCCACGATGCCGATTGGGCCCGCGTCATCCTCTCCGGCCAGAAGCGTGGCATCACCCCCACCATCCGCCGCGAACGAAGGCGCCGCAATGCCATTGAGCCCGTCATCGGCCACATGAAGGAGGACGGCCACCTCGGGAGCAACTTCCTGCTCGGTGCCGAGGGCGATGCCATCAACCTCATCCTTACCGCCGCAGGCCACAATCTCCGACTGCTCCGGGCCTGGCTGGCACGGCTGCTCGCGTTCCTGCTCAGCCTGATCCTGGCATCCCACCAGAGCCGCCCGGCCCCTCAGCTACGAGCCTTGGCCGCCTGAAAACCACATAGTTCACAGACGACTACCGACACCGGACCGGCGCCTTGCGGCTGAGCGGGCGGTCCGGATTCATCTGGAGCACGGGTTCCGGCTCCAGCATGGACTCAGCATACGCATGGCCAGCTCAGACCCGCCTTCGGCGGCCCTCGATTGACACGATCACCGACGCGGACATTGTCCGATACTGGGACTGACGCATGTCCTATTGGGCCTCTGATTCCGGCGCCAGCAAACCGAGAATGCGCATGCCCGCTCTCGTAGGTTGTCCACCGAAATCTCGCCTAGGCACTCAATAGGCCTCCAACCGGTTGCGAACCCCTTGCTGCAACCCTCGTGACGGTGTCCTTCGACATTCCAGGTTGTGAAGCCATAGGCCAAGTCCCTCCACGCAGACAAAAAGTACCTTTTTGTACCGAATTTTGTTGCTTCACGAAGTGCACCTTTGGCAAAGTTTAAAATGTCAGATTGGTTGAATGCTCACCTTGGCTGATGCGCTGACGCGCTGGAGGCAGATGGTGCAGTACGTCCTGTATGCCGGGCGGAAGCACTGCAGCAGTAGCGCTTCGGGTTTCCTATCTCCGCGCATGTCCCGACTACTGGCGATACTGCTCGCGGCCCTACTCGGTGCTTGCAGAGAGGAAAATAGCCCGGTCCTGCCGCAAGCAACCAGGGTTGGCGTCGCGCAACCGCTGCAGCAGGCCGTCACATCCTATCTTGAGACGACCGGCAACGCGGTCGCCTTCAACACCGTGGATCTGGTGGCCCGCGTCGAGGGCGTCCTGACCACAATCGCCTATCAGGACGGCGCCTCGGTCAAGCAAGGCGACCTGCTGTTCGTCATCGACCCAGCCGAATACCAGGCAAAGCTGCAACAAGCCCAGGCAGCGCTCGCTTCGGCGCAGGCGCAGGTGCTCCAGACGGAGGCGGAATTCACACGGCAACTGACGCTCTCACGCGAGCGATGGTCGGCAGCGACGAGTGTCGACCAAGCCAGGGCGCAGAGGGACACTGCTCGGGCCAGCCAGGCCAGCGAGGAGGCCGGGGTCACCCTCGCGGCACTCAACCTGAGCTACACCCGCGTGACCGCGCCCTTCGACGGCATGGTAACGGCGCACCTTGTCTCGGCTGGTTCGCTGGTCGGCGTCGGTGGTCCGACCAAACTGGCCAGCATTGTGCAGCTTGACCCGATCTATGTGAGCTTCACCATCAGCGAGCAGGACGTGCTTCGCATCCGTGCTCAGTTGGCGCAGCATGGAAGGACCCTGAGGGACCTGGGCACCATTCCGGTAGAAGCCGGCTTGATGATCGAGGATGGCTATCCGCACCAGGGTAGGCTCGACTACGCGTCGCCGCAGGTGGATCAGGCCAGTGGCACGCTGACGGTGCGCGCCGTCTTCCCCAATCCGGACCGGGCATTGCTGCCCGGCAATTTCCTGCGGGTGCGCGTGCCCCTGGGCCAGCCGCAGCAGGCCCTGCTGGTGCCGGACCATGTACTGGGAACCGACCAGGGCGGCCGCTATGCGTTGGTCCTCGACCAGGACGATGTCGTCCAGCAGCGGCGGGTACAGCCGGGCCAGCTGGTCGGCAATCTGCGCGTGATCGAGCACGGCCTGGCCTCCGATGACCGGGTGGTAGTGGCTCGCACCCAGCGGGCTCTGCCCGGAAGCAAGGTGGTACCGCAGCCCGCCTCCATCACACCCACCACGACCAGCGCCGCGCTGGCCGGGCCGTGACCTGGCGGGGCACCGGCCGATGATCTCGAAATTCTTCATCAACCGGCCGGTCCTCGCCAATGTCCTGGCGATCGTCATGATCCTCATCGGCGCCATGGCGCTGCTGGGATTGCCGGTGACGCAATATCCGAATGTGGTGCCGCCCACCGTCAGCGTGACCACACGCTACCCGGGCGCCAGCGCCCGGACGGTGTTGGAGACTGTGGCACTGCCGATCGAGCAGCAGGTCAACGGCGTGGAGCGCATGCTCTACATGCAGTCGACCAGCACCAGCGACGGCACCTATACCCTGACGGTGACCTTCGAGATTGGCACCGACCTGAATTTCGCGCAGGTTCTGGTGCAGAACCGGGTATCCAGCATCCTGGCTGCCCTGCCGCAGCCGGTGCAGGCGCAAGGCGTCACGGTGCAGCAGCGTTCCACCGCGATCCTGCTGATTGCCGCCCTGACCTCCCCAGGCGGCGAGTATGACAGCCTGTATCTGAGCAATTACGCCACCATCAACCTTCTCAATGAGATCGCCCGCCTGCCGGGGGTGGGGAATGTGAACATCTTCGGCGTCGGCCAGTATTCCATGCGGATCTGGCTGGACCCGCAGAAGCTGTATGCGCGTGGCCTTGTGCCGAATGATGTGATCCAGGTGATCCAGCAGCAGAGCCAGCAGGTCACGGCCGGGCAGATCGGCACGCCGCCGGCGGCGCAGGGCCAGGAATTCCAGTACACGGTCAATCTGAGTGGCCGGCTGAGCGATCCGGCGGAGTTCGCCGACATCATCGTCAAGACCGATCCCAGCCAGGGCGGGCGGATCACCCGCCTGCGCGATGTCGCCCGGGTCGAACTTGGGGCGCAGACCTATTCCCAGACATTCCAGCTCGATGGCCGCCCGGCCACCGGCATTGCGATCTTCCAGCTTCCCGACGCGAATGCATTGGATGTCGCCACCCGTGTGAAGGCGAAGCTGGACGAGCTGTCCCGTGGCTTTCCCCCCGGCATGGAATACTCCGTGCCCTTCGACACGACCCGCTTCGTCAGGGCGTCCATCAGGGAGGTCTATGTCACGCTGGTGGAGGCGGCGGTCCTGGTCCTGCTGGTGATCCTGGTCTTCCTGCAGGACTGGCGTGCCACCCTGGTCCCGGCCACGACGGTGCCCGTGACCATCATCGGCGCCTTCGCGGCTATGGCGGCGCTTGGTTTCACCGTGAATCTGTCCACCCTGTTCGCATTGGTGCTGGCCATCGGTATCGTGGTGGACGACGCCATTGTCGTGGTCGAGGCCACAGCCCGCAACATCGAGCATGGCATGTCCGCCCATGATGCGGCGATCAAGGCCATGGGCGAGCTGCTCGGGCCGATCATCGGCATCACGCTGGTCCTGATGTCCGTTTTCATCCCGGCGGCTTTCCTGCCGGGGTTGACCGGCCAGATGTACGCCCAGTTCGCGCTGGTGATGGCGGCGACGGCTGCGCTCAGCGCGGTCAATGCGCTCACGCTGAAGCCCACGCAATGTGCGCTCTGGCTGCGCCGCCCGGTGCCGCCAGAGCAACGCAACCTGTTCCACCGTGTCTTCAACCGTGCCTATGGAAAGCTGGAGAATGGCTATGCCGGGCTGGTTACCTGGATGGTCCGGCGTAGCCTGCTGATGGCATGCTTGGCACTGGTGCTGGCCGGGCTTGGCATCTGGGGCATCGCGCGCCTGCCGACCGCCTTCATCCCGATCGAGGACCAGGGCTATGTCATCGTCGGGGTGCAATTGCCGGACGGCGCCGCTCTGGAGCGGACCGAGCAGGCCCTGGCGGAGGCAAGCCGGATCGCGCGTGCCACGCCTGGCGTCGATCAGGTGATCGAGATTTCCGGAATTTCCGTGCTCGACAACAACGCCTCGCTCTCCAGCGCCGGTGCGGCCTATGTGATTCTCAAGGATTGGGACGAGCGGAAAAAGGCAGACGGGCAGGATCTGCGCACGATCTATATGCGCCTGCAACACGCTCTGGATGAGATGGATGATGCCGAGGCCTTCGTCATCGTGCCGCCGCCGATTCAGGGGATCGGCAATGCAAGCGGCTTTACCATGCAGGTGGAGCTGCGCGATGGCAGCTACGATTTCGAGAAGCTGCAGCACCTGACCCAGGCGATCCTCGCCGCGGGGCAAGCGCAATCCGGGCTGCAGCGGCTGGTCAGCCCGTTCCGTGCCGGAACGCCGCAGATCCGGGTGGTGGTGGATCGTGTCAAGGCCGAGTCCCTTGGCGTTTCGGTGGGCGACGTCTTCGCTGTCCTCAGCTCCTATCTCGGATCGAGTTACGTCAACCAGTTCAACCGGTTCGGGCGGACCTTCCAGGTCTATGTCCAGGCGGATTCGCAGTTCCGGCGACAGCCGGAGGATCTGCTGCGGCTTACCGTGCGCAGCCAGTCCGGCCAGATGGTTCCGCTGGGCGCCCTGGCGCAGATCCAGACGGAGGTCGGCCCCGCACTGATCGGGCAGTACAATTTGTATCCAGCCGCTACCATCATTGGTGGCCCGGCGCCGGGCTTCAGCTCGGGTCAGGCGATGGATTTGATGGAGCGGATCGCGGACCGAATCCTGCCGGCCGGCGCGGCCTATGAATGGACCGCGATGTCCTATCAGGAGAAGGTCGTCGGCAACCAGATCTATTACGTGTTCGGGCTGGCGGTGCTGCTGGTCTATCTGTGCCTGGCGGGCCAGTATGAAAGCTGGACCGCGCCCCTGCCCGTGATTCTGGCAGTGCCGCTGGCACTGATCGGGCCGGCGATCGCCCTCGGCGGCATCGGCCTCGCGAACAACCTGTACACGCAGATCGGGCTGGTGCTGCTGATCGCGCTGGCGGCGAAGAACGCGATCCTGATCGTCGAAGTGGCCCGCGAATTCCGCAGGGAAGGCGAGGCGATACAGGCCGCCGCCATCGCCGCCGCACGCACCCGCTTCCGTCCGATCCTGATGACGTCCCTCGCCTTCATTCTCGGCGTCGTGCCGCTGGTCACTGCAACCGGCGCGGGGGCCTTTGCGCGGATCTCGCTCGGCCTTTGCGTCTTCAGCGGCATGATCGCCTCCACCTGCCTGGCCGTGCTGTTCGTCCCGCCGCTCTTCACCATCGTGCAGCGGCTGGAGGAGCGGCGGAAGGCCCGGCCGCGGTCCGTCGAATTCGCAAAGCCTGCCGAGTAGCGGAACGCAATCACCAGCCCAACGGAGGAAGGGGCATGACGCAATCAGGCATGACGGGGTGCCGTGTCGCACTTCCAATCCTTGCCATGGTGCTGTTGGGTGGCACTTCCTGCTCCCGGCCACAGGTTGACACAGTGGCAGGCTATACGGGCCGGCCGCTGCGCTACCCCGACCGGATCCTGGTACTCGATTTCGCCGTCCATCCAGAAGAGGTCCGGCTGGACCAGGGTCTCCGGGCGCGCCTGACCCGTGCCATGTCGGACCAGGCTCCCGGTGCCCAGCAGCTTGCGGCTGCTCAAGAGGCCTCGGCGGCCCTGACGGAGGCACTGGTCAGCGAACTTCGCTCCTACGGGCTGCCGGCGGAGCGGGTCGCCGCGCTACCATCCGGTGGCACGGGCAATATCGTGCTGATCGAGGGCCAGATCGCCGCCATAGACCAGGGCAACCAGACACGGCGGACGATGATCGGGCTCGGCGCCGGCAGGAGCAGCGTGCACGCCGACAGCCAAGTCTATCATCGGGCCGGCGGGGCGCCTCCGCGCCTTCTGGAAGCCTTCAGTGCCAGCATCGACAGTGGGCGGGCACCCGGTGCCGCGGAGACCATGGGCGCCGGCGCAGCCGCCGGCCATCTCGCGACCTCCGCCGCGACGACAGCGGGAATGTATGGTCTGACCGAATTCCGGAACTCGGACAGTACCGCCGAGGCCAGGAATCTCGGGAAGGCGCTGGCGAGGCAGATCGGGCAGTTCTTTGTACAGCAGGGTTGGGTCGTCGCCTCGGCGGTCCGGTAGTGAGGTCCGCCGGGTACCGGCCTGCCCGGCATCGTGTGCGGCTACGCCGGAAGCACTGGTGATTGCAAGGCCTCAGTACAGAGGAGGACCGACATGCTCGGGATAACCGATGGGATCAGGCTGGCAGGCCAGGCCCGCAGGGCGGCCCTGCCGTGCCTCCTGGTGCTGGCGGGCCTGGTCGGCATGGCTGCGCCGGCAACTGCTCAGCGTCCCAGCCAGGAGCAGGGCGATGTCATCCGGCAGCACTGCCGCGGCGACTACCGGACCTACTGCGCGAATGTCCCCACTGGCGGTTCAGCCGCGCTGGCTTGCCTGCAGCAGAATGCTCCGAACCTGTCCCCGGCCTGCCGGCAGGCAGTCGGTGCCGTCGGCGGCGGCGCACAAGCCCCAGCGCCGCAACGCTCCGCCGGGGCCGGTGCCGCCGCGGCGCAGCCGCGGATGGAGATGAGCGAATTGCGCCAGCACTGCAGCGGCGACTTCAGGACCTTCTGCCGCGGCGTCGGCTTCGGTGGAGGTCGCGCCCTTGGCTGCCTGGCCGATAATCGGGAATCGCTGTCGCCCGCCTGTCGTGAAGCGCTGATGGCGATCAGGCAGGGCCGCTAGGCAAAGGCTTGAAGGTTCGCACTCGGCGAGGATGCCGGACGGGATTTCGTTCCGGTACCCCATGCCACGCAAGGCATAGCGCCACTCACGGGAACCCGCCCCGGTGGCGGGGGCGACACAGGCTGGAGGATGCCATGGCCTCGGCAAGTCTCAAGGCGACGGGCACGGTGCTGCTGGCGTGCTGTGTTGGGATGCTTGTGCACCATCGGCCTGCAGCGGCACAGCAGCATTCGGCTGAGCAGCCAACCGTACCGGCCGAAGCCGCACCACCCGCCGCGAGCTGGCCACACAGCGTCACCGTGAATGGCGCCGATGTCGAGATCTACCAGCCGCAGGTGATCTCCTGGCCCGGACAGACGAGGCTGAATGCCCGTACGGCCGTGTCGATCACCCGGCCGGGTGGCGCTACGCCCATCCTCGGCACCGTCGAGGTCACGGCCGCCACGCATGCCGATTTCACAACGCGCAGCGTGATCCTGTCCGAGCCGCGGCTGGTCTCCTCGCATTTTCCGTCGCTCGACACGGCGCAGGCGGCGCAGATCGAGGCCAGGATCAAGGCATCGCTCCCCGACATCACCTTCAAGCGCGTGCCGCTGGACAGCATCCTGCTGAGCCTGCGGGGGAACGCCGAAACGCCGCCGGCGCCGGCACTGAACAACGATCCTCCGGTGATCTTTTACAGCGCCCGCCCGGCCAGCCTGGTGGTCTTCGATGGCGAGCCGGTGCTGGCGCCGGTTGGCAACACCGGGCTGTCCTACGCGGTGAACACGAATTGGGATGTCTTCCGCGATCCGGCGGGTGATGGCACCTGGTACCTGCTGGACGACGGCGCCTGGTATTCCGCCACCGCCTATTCAGGCCCCTACAGCCCGGCGGCAACGCTGCCGCAGGCATTCAGCGCGCTGCCAGATGACCAGAATTTCGCCCATGTCCGCCGCAGCATCCCGGGCAAGACGGTCACACCGGATACGGCGCTACAGATCTTCGTCAGCACGAAGCCGGCCGAGATCATCGTCACCGCCGGGCCGCCAGTCTTCGCTCCGATCGGCGGCACCTCGCTGCGTTATGTCACGAATACGAATGCCGCGCTGTTCCGCGAAGGTGACAGCGGCCGCTACTACTACCTCGTATCCGGGCGGTGGTTCAGCGCGCCGGGACTCGACGGCCCTTGGACCTTCGCCACCCCCAACCTGCCCGCCGATTTCGCCCGCATCCCGCCGGAGAGTCCGGTCGGCAACGTGCTGCCATCGGTGCCCGGAACCACGCAGGCGCAGGAGGCGGTGCTGCAGGCACAGATCCCGCGCCAGGCCACGCTCAACCGCAAGACGGCGCAACTGCATGTGACCTATGTCGGCCCGCCGCAATTCCGGCCGATCCCGGGGACCAGCCTGGCCTATGCGGTGAACACCACCTATGAGGTGCTCGAGGTCGGCGGGAAGTACTACGCTTGCTATCAGGGCGCCTGGTTCGTAGCGGCCACGCCCAACGGCCCCTGGACTCTGGCCGACAGCGTGCCGGAGGCGATCTATCAGATCCCGCCGAGCCATCCTCTCTACAACGTCACCTATGTCAGGCCCTACGCGGCGACGCCAACCACGGTCACCTACGGCTATACCGCAGGCTACCTGGCGGGCTTCGTCACGGCGGGTGTCCTGGTCTACGGGACGGGCTACTACTATCCGCCCGTGGTCGTGCCTGGGCCGGTTCCGGCCTATCTGCCCTATCCGTATAGCTATGCCGGCGGGGTCTACTACAACCCGGCGACCGGGGCCTGGGGGCGGGGCGATACGGCCTACGGCCCCTATGGTGCCGCCACCTATCGCGCGGCCTACAATCCGGCCACCGGCGCCTATGCCCGCGGCGGCGCGGTCTATGGACCCTATGGCGGCGCGGGGGCGTGGTCGGCCTACAACCCGGCCACCGGCGGCTATGCCCATGGTAGCGCGGCATGGGGACCGGATGGCGGCACTGCCCATGGCAGTTTCTACAATCCCCGCACCGGCATCTCCGGCAGCACGACCCAGAACGCCAATCCTTACGAACGGTGGGGATCCAGCGTAATCAGCGGCCCGAACCAGACCGTCAACACCGCCAGCGGCAGCAATGTGCGGGGGGCGGCCGGGGCATTCAGCTCGACCAGCGGTGCTGCAGGTGTGGGGGTGCACGGCACTGGCGGGACCTCTGCGGGCGTGGCCCGGGGCGCCGGCGGCAACGTCTATGCAGGGGCCGACGGCAACGTGTACCGGCACACCAGCGACGGTTGGTCGCAATGGAGCAACGGGAGCTGGCAGCCCGCGCAACCGCCCTCACGCTCCGGCAGTAGCAGCGCCACCGCCGGGCAGCCGCCACAGGCGGGTTCGCCCCAACCCGGCCAGCGTGGTGCTGCGACCGGCAGCGGCTTTGCCACGCGGCAGCAGGGTCAGGCGAACCTGCAGACGGCCCAACCGGGTAGAACGGAGGCCGGTGGTCCCGCCAGCACGCGTCAGCCTCAAGCGGGGCAGCCCGGCGCTTCTTGGGAGGGTGCCCGGAACGGCGCCCGGCCGAACTTCGCGCGTGAGCCGGGCGGCAGCTTCGGGCAACTCGAGCAGGATCGGCAGGCACGGCTGCTCGGGGAGCAACGGCAGCGGCTGTTTGCCGGTGGGCACCCTGGTGGATGGGAATCCGGTGAGTTCGGACTGCGAGGCCTGGAGCGCGAGGGTGGTGGGCGAGGCTTCGGCGGCTTCCATCGGCGTTAAGCTTGGCCCGAAGAATGCGGTGCAGGCTGACTTCGCGACAGAAGGCAATCCTTGTTTCAGGCATCGTTGATTGCTGGAATGGAGGCCTCCAGCGGCGCGTGCTGCAACCGGCGGAGCTGCCCCCCGGCAGTCTGCGGGACAGCCGGTGAGGTGGTCCCCGGATATCGGACAGGCGAGTAAGCTCGGTCCGCCTGAGAGGAGGGCGGACCCGCATGACGGGCAAGCGGAAGCGGCTCACGGCGAAGTTCAAGGCAAAGGTGGCGCCGAGGGCGTTGTGGGGTGAACTGACGACGTAGAACCGTCGGAAGCATGGCATCCACCAGACCATGATGGGGAATGCCCGGCCGGGTCCCACCAAGGCTCCCGGCCGGATGATCAGGCGATGACAACATCCTCGAAGGCAAAAATCTTCGCGCCGCTCTTACCGAAGGCGAGGATGCTGCCCGGCACCTCGGCGTCGTTGTAGATGACGCCATCCAGATAGAGATTGCGGTCGGCCTGCGGCGAGCCGCCATAGAGATCATTGAGGAAGTTGATCGAGACCGTGTGGATGCCCGGCTCCCAGTCGCCCCGCACGGTGACGAGGTCGGATTGGCCGAGGGAGTGCAGGGCGGAGGCGGTGAGCACTCCGCCGATCTGCACGCCATCCACGCTGATGGTGTACTGCGCATCGCCGAGCCAGGCATCCTGGCTGACCCTCAGCACCAGTGTATCCGGCCCGCTGCCGAGGACGATGTCCCCTGGAGGAGAGGCCTCTCCATCGAGGAAGGACACCTCTTTCGCGCCGCTCTTGCCGAAGGCGAGGATGCTGCCAGGCACCTCGGCGTCGTTGTAGATGACGCCATCCAGATAGAGATTGCGGTCGGCCTGTGGCGAGCCGCCATAGAGGTCATTGAGGAAGTTGATCGAAACCGTGTGGGTGCCCGGCTCCCAGTCGCCCCGCACGGTGACGAGGTCGAACTGGCCGAGGGAGTGCAGGGCGGAGGCGGTGAGCACCCCGCCGATCTGCACGCCATCCACGCTGATGGTGTACTGCGCATCGCCGAGCCAGGCATCCTGGCTGACCCTCAGCACCAGCGTGTCCGGCCCGCTGCCGAGGACGATGTCCCCTGGAGGAGAGGCCTCTCCATCGAGGAAGGACACCTCTTTCGCGCCGCTCTTGCCGAAGGCGAGGATGCTGCCCGGCACCTCGACATCGTTGTAGATGACGCCATCCAGATAGAGATTGCGGTCGGCCTGCGGCGAGCCGCCATAGAGATCATTGAGGAAGTTGATCGAGACCGTGTGGGTGCCCGGCTCCCAGTCGCCCCGCACGGTGACGAGGTCGAACTGGCCGAGGGAGTGCAGGGCGGAGGCGGTGAGCACTCCGCCGATCTGCACGCCATCCACGCTGATGGTGTACTGCACATCGCCGAGCCAGGCATCCTGGCTGACTCTCAGCACCAGTGTATCCGGCCCGCTGCCGAGGACGATGCCCCCCGGAGGAGAGGTCTCCAGCCGGATGGAGACATCGTGCTGGCCAATGCCGGCGAGATTCAGCTCAAGCCTGTCGCCTGACTGGCTGATGATCTCTGCGCCGGAGACAACCACGTTGCGTCCGGCCGGATCCTCCAGGTCAATCACCACCCGGCCCTCACCGATAATGGAGAAGTCCAGGCCGCCGTTGCCTGTGCTTACCGTAGTGAGCAGCTTCGCCCGCGAGGGCAGCATGGTGATGTGGGTAACGTCATCCGGGATCGGGCCCAGATCAATGGTGAAGGTGCCTCCGCCCTCCGGCAGGAAAATGCTGTCCGCATCATAGGCGTACCAGCCCCGGACGCTCCTGATCGTCTGCTCGCCTTTCAGATCAACGGCGAAGGTGCCGAGACCGCTGCCCCCAACCGTTATGTCGATGGTGTCTGTATCCACCAGTTCATAGCTGAAGCTTGCCTTCTCGAAGGATGCAATGCGCCCCGCCAAGTCAGCGAGCGTCACGAACTCGGAGCCGGCCTGGTATGCGAATTCGATGAAGCTCGTGAACATCTCCTGGTTGTAGCCCGGCTCGAAGCCCGTGATGCCGTAGTCATGCCAAGGGAAGAGGATGACCGGCAGATCGGCATGAGCGGTCATCTCCTGCCATTCCTGCAGCCAGGCTGCCGCGGCTTGGTCCGGGGTCATCTGCCGGAAGCCGACCAGGGAGAAGTCGGAGGAGATGTTCGGTGCCAGGTAGACCTTGGTGTCGTTCGGCGTCAGGAAGCCGAAGGCGCTGGGATAGCCTGCCCCGACCTGGGTGTTGCCGCCGCTCAGATAGGAATAGTACTTCAGAACTTCCTGCGAAACAGGCAGCTTCTCCGGGTTGCCTGGGATGGCCGCGCCGTGCACGGTGATGCCCAGATTCTGCTCAATGATCTGCTTGGATTGCTCGAATTCGAATTGCAGCTGCTCGGCAGTGAGAAGGTTGGTGTCGTCTGGATGGGTGACCGAGTGCGAGCCGATCTCGTTGCCCAGCGCCAGTAGCCGGTCGTAATAGGGCTTCGAGACACTCCAGTCAGTCCCCGTTCCGTCAGTCCCATCACCGATGTCAATGTAGAAGGAGCCGACGAAATTGTAGGCGGCCTTCCATTGCTCCAGAATCGGCAGCAGCAGGTCGTAGATACCCGGTTCGTCATCGGGCGGGTCGACCTCGTCCAGCTGCATCGCTTCGTCCAAATCGTTCCGCGCGGCGAAGATGACGGATTGCCGGCTCATATGCAGGCTGAGGATCGGTTGCTCGGGATCCCGCGCAGCCCAACCCAGCGCGTCCTCCAGCATGTTGTTGTCGGCAAGCATGCCCGCGGTCGCAAAATGGACGTTCCGTCCTCCGGTTACTGTTGCCAGGACAGCGTTCTGGGCCTGGCCATTGATGGTCTGCGTGGCGAGGACTTCACCGTTCCCTGTCAGATCCTGAAAATACAGCGTGCCAATGCCAGAGTAGGTTCGGATAATTTCACCATCGGCATAGCCTTGCATCACCTGGTGGTCGGTGTTGCCTGCAACGACCTGAACGGTAGCATTGCTTGCGAAGCCCTCCAGGGTGACGCCGAGGAGCGTCTTCATGCGAATATAGGGATCACCGCCCAGGGGGGCGCCTGTCTCATCATTGGTCAGGAAATTGCCGGCGGTGACCAGACCGACGCCATATTTGTAGACGGCGGCATCGAGTGTGGCTTCAATGGCTGCGACATCCGCCGCGCGCACATTCTCCATCGAAGGAAAGATCAGCGCGTCATAGCCGATCAGCTTCTCCAGATTGGTGAGATCGGCCTCAGTGAGGATGTCGAAGGGAATTCCGGCCATCGCCGCCTGGTTCTGGGCGGACATGAAGAGCTGGGAGTAGGCGGTCTTGTCGAAGAAGGCATTCGCACTTGTCTCGGAGTAGACGATGCCGACCTTGAGGTCTGTATCCTGAGGCAGGGTGGCCGGCGGACTTATGTGGTAGCTCCCGGCAGCGTAGTTCCCCGGTAGGAAGACGCTGTTGTTGACGTCTACAAGGACGCTCGCCAACCCATCCGTCTCAAGGGAGAGCTGGGTCTCCGGATCAATCAATTGGCTGAAGGGGACCACGAACTCGACGATCTGCTTGTCGGCAGAGTAGGCATGCTGCAGAGGACCGCCGAGGAAGTTCTGGCCGTCGGCGCCGGTGTAGAGATAGGGAAGATCATCGGTGAAGAAGTTGATGTTGAACTCCGCACCACCGGTGTTGCCGAAGATCTGAAAGCCAGTGGTGGTGTCCTGATCGGTGTTCAGCCAGAAGGTCGTCCCGGCGCCGATTGCTACTGGTGCCACGAGGGCGAAGACGAAAGCGTCCCCCTCGGTTCGGCCATAGAGCTGATAGCCGTTGAAATTCGTTCCTGGGCGATCAAGGCGGTCCGCGGCGGTCCACTCATCCAGCACGCCATCGATAGAGTAGGCCATTTGTTCCTCCAGCTGCGTCCAGGGCCGCATCCAGGGCCTGGGAGCGCCGCCCCTGCATCAATCGCGGCCTCCAAACCATAACGAAGCGCAACCATCCGCACTCAGAAAAATTCCTTCATCTTCCATAAAAGCGCGGTGAAATGAGGAACGACACTGCGAGCTGCAAGAAGCGGCGCATCACCTTGCAGTTTTGAATGGTGATCCAATCACCAGCAGAAGATGAGAAGTGTGGCCGCACGGGCCGCGGGCCTCAACGGCCGAGGAGGCTAAAGAAGCCAGGCGGTCACTCGCCGGAGTGGGCCGAGGTTTTGCTCAGCGAAAGTGACAACCCTTTTGTGAGTTCTAACCTCGCCTCGAAACCAGGTTTGTGCCACGCCCGGCTGCTGCGCTTCGATCTCCCGTGAGTCCTGCCAGAGTGCCATCGCTGCTAATGCAGCGCCCGATTGTTCGCGATGAAGGTCATATAGGGCAGCCGCAGGATGCATCGCGCCGCCATGGCATAGGCGAAAGCCAGTGTCAGAAGCGCCGCAAGGAAATAGCCATATCCGCTGTAGCCGATCCCCAGTTCCATGACCATCCATGTCAGCGATGCGTTCAGGACAAAGAAGACGATGGAGACGGCGAGAAGCACACCACGAAGATCGAAATAGGAGATGATCGCGATCACGAACAATAGCAGCGCGTGAAACAGCGCGCCAAGCACCCCGAACCGGAAGGTCGGCACCAGCTCGAGGCCGCCCCGCGCCATGCCAATGAGTCCTGGTGCCGCCATTATGAAGAGGCAGCAGACGGCGGCCTGCAGTACGGCCACATTGCGGAAGCCTTCGGTAAGGACCCGTAGGATCTCCCAATGATTCCGGCGGATCTCCTGGGCCGTCCCGTGCCCTGCGATGCTGCGGTAGAAGCGCAAATAGCTCTCGAAGAAGCGGGTTTCGACAACGATCAGGAACAGTGCCGCCGCCGGTGCCATCGAGAGCGAGGCCAGGAACATCGCTCCGTCATAGGTGGGGTGCGAAGGCATGGATCCGGCGATGACCATACGGCCCGGCGCAAACCACATGATCCATTTGTCCACCCAGATCGCGGCGTTGTAGAAGAAACCGAAGAGCACAAATTCCCAGTAGCGCAATATGGCCGGAAGAAAGCCGAAGGGATCGGTCGCCCGGTATGGGTACTCCGCGAGGACGCGTGCAGTCAGGCCGAAGAACAGGACCGCCAGGCCTGCGGTGAAGCCCGCCAGCATTCCCGGTGCGCCGTAGCGAGGTGCCAGGAGCGTCGCCAGAGCATAGGCGGTTGCCATGCCGAAGCCGAAGGCCGCGGTGATGCTTCCGTAGCTCTTCAGCGCAGACAGGAAGGCCGAGACTAGCCAGATCCCTCCGACCAGGAAGAACCCGGCAAGTGCCAGAAGGCGCTCGCCAGCCGTCATCTCGACGGCAAGGAAGTAGAAGGGCACGCCGACCACGGCCTGCATTGCAAAGAGGACACACAAGGCCCCAAGCAGCATTCCGGGTGCGCCTTCCACATCCCTGGCATAGATCTTGTCCGCGAGATGGCGCGTGACCACCAGCACGACCGGCCCCGAGATCACCAGGGAAAAGGCAAAATTGTAAATGATCACCACGGAGAAGACGCGCAGTTCCTCGCGTTCCAGGAAGCCGGCTCCGAACAGTTCGACACCGGCCAAGGCCAGCACTGTGAAGAGCCAAGGGCCGGACGTGACCGCGGCGGCGTGCACCTGGCTCCGCAGGCTTGCATTGAGCGTGTCCTGCTGAGCCAGCCGGCGGAGGGCAAAGCCGATCCCCGCCATCAGGCCGCCACCGCATCAGGCTGGTCGGGCATCGCCAGATGGCTTTCGTACAGCTCCCGATAGATGCGGTCCACGACATGCTTGTTGTAGTAGCGTTCCATCCGGCGCTGGATTGCCCTGCCATGGCGGGCCCGCAGTTCCGGGTCCAGCAACAGGTCCGCCAAGGCTCTCGCCGTCGCCAGGGGATTCGCGAGGGGGACAATGAAGCCACCAGGCCCAAGGGGAGGGTTCTCGTCGGCGCGGCCCAGGATGATGTCACGGCAGGAGCCGACATCGGTTGCGACACTCGGAACACCGGCAGCCCCAGCCTCCAGCAGCACGAGCGGCTGTGCCTCGCTGATGCTCGTAAGCGCGATGGCATCGATGCGGCCGAGATAGTCGGACAGCCGGACACGCCCTGCGAATTCGAAGGTCCCCTCAAGGCCGAGATGGGCGACCATGGTCTGACACTCCCGGAAGTAATCGGGATCCTCCTCCGTTGGGCCGAGCAGCAATGCGCGCACGCCTGGGACCATGTCGCGCAACAGAGCGATGGCGCGGATATAGGTCTTGATGTCCTTGATCGGCACGACCCGCCCGATGAGGGCGACGGTTGGCGGGCGTGGCCCGTTGTCGCGCGGGATCCGGGAGAAACCATCATAATCGATGCCGTTCGGGATGATCGCCAGACGGTCACGCGGCGCTCCGTCCCGGAGCTGAAGCTCCTGGTTGCCGGAATAGAGGGTGATGATCCGGCTGCATGCCTCGTAGCAGACACGAGAATAACCGGTGAAGGCCTCGATCCAGACATCCCGGAGATCGCGGCGCCGGCTCTCGATGTCGAGCGACACTGCCGGTCCGTCCGACAACCATTCGGCCATGGCGATCTCCACCCGGCGTTCATTGGTGTAGATGCCATGCTCCGTGATCAACCCAGGCCGGCCGGTTTCGAGCACGGCGCGCGCCATGACAAGGCCCGCATAGCCCGTGGAGATGGTGTGATAGACGCGGGCCCGTGGAAGCCTGGCAAGGAGGACGGAAAAGAGCCCGCCGGTGAGGACCCGCCAGCTCCAGAAATAGTTCAGGAAAGAGCTGCCTGGGACCGAGCTCTGATACATGCGCTGAAGCATCTCGAAGGAGGGCTCGCTGTTCAGCAGCGCCGCTCGTGTTGCAACCCTGGAATGGCGGCGCAATGCGGCCAGCAACGCGCGGAAATCCGCGAGCCCGCCTCTGGCGAGAAGGCGGGTCAACGGCGGCTCCATCTCCTCGATGAGACGCCGGATCCGGCTGCTTCCGGGGACATTGAGCTCGGGCCGCTGCAAGGGAATGAGGGTGACACCGATGATGTTCGGCGGCAGCTCGAAGCGGAACGGCTGTGGCGTGTCGTCCGCCGTGAGCGCCACAAGGTGAAAGGTGAGGTGTCCTTGCGCCTTCACCAGATCATGCGTCCAGCTTGAGACTCCGCCAGCTATGAAGGGATAAGCTCCCTCCAGGATGATGCAGACATCGGCGTCATAGCTGCCCTGCGTCATGCGTCCACAGCCTTGATGGCGGTCCCCGCGCCCTCTACCCAGAGCCTTGCAGCATCAAGGACCTCGTCCGGCAGGGCCACCAGCCCGGTCGGCCGGCAGAAATGCCGGCAGGCCGCGCGCAGCGCGTCAAAGCGGCGCAAGCGGAAAAGGCATTCGAGGTAGCGGCCAATCGTGCTTGGCGAGACGGCGGGCTGTCCAATGACCGAGGTCAGGACATCCAGAGCCTCCTGAGGGTGGTCGAGTTGCAGCAGGAGCCGGCCGATCGCTTCGGTCGCCGCCGGATCAGCCGGACCCCGTCTCAGTTCGATGGCACGCGAATACAGGCTGAGCGCCCGCATGGCGGTCTCCCGCGCCCGCCCTTCGTCGAGTAGGCCCGTGGAGGCCTGCTCGTCATAGAGGCGGGCGAGGGACAGCAACAGGTGCGGGTCGTCCGGGGATCGTGCGCTCTGCTGCTCAAGGGCCATCGCCCGCTGCAGGAACCGGTTCTCGATATGGGCAACGGTCGCGGCTGCCTGCACGCGCACCGCTGCTTCCTGATCGTTCAGCGCGGTGCGCAGCGCCTCGGCGAAGGCCGGCTGGAAATTCTCGGCCATAAGCGCGATCACGGATTGCTTTTCCCGCACGCTGCCAAGGGCCATGACATCGACGAATGGTGCGACCGTGCTCCGTTCGCCGGGCCCGCCGCCGCGGAGGACGATGCGCTCGTAGAGGGCGCGTGTCGGGTTGGTCTCCTGTGGCGGGAAGAGTGCATCGTACCACTCGGCGAAAGGGGAGGCACGCCACGCGAAGCCGCGGCGGAGCAGCGCGGCAACGGCGATTCCCGGGATACAGACCGGGCCGAGGAAGATGAGCGAAACCACGAAGAGCAGGAAGAGCGGACTCCGCTCACCCCGCCGATAGAGCAAGACGGCACAGATGGCGGTGGCAGCTGCGGTGGCGGCGTGGACGGGAAGCAGTTGCAGGAAGTCCCCGGGGCGCTGCAGCAGCTGGTGGCCCAGCCAGCCCTCGGCGGCCGCAGCCCCGCCGAGGAGGAGCATCGTCAGCCACCGGCGGCTTGTGCCCATCGTGTCCATCAGAGCCTCCTGCCCGTGGCAAGCAGCAGGGGGGGGCGGCATTGGTGAAGCGCCTCGGTCGTATGGCGGATCCCGATCTGGAGACCGGCAGCGGCGAGTTCCTTTGCAAGTTCCGGAATAAAGCGCTGCGCCAGAGCCTCGGCGGCCGTCTGGTTCGCCCCGGGCAGCAGGATCGCCACGTCCCAACCATCCTGGCGATAATCGAAGCGCAGATCGGTGGGTGCGAGGAGCCTATCGGCAAGCCTGGAGATGACACGGGCGGCGGCGAGAGGGACACTCGGCTGCACCCCTTCCGGCTGATCCAAGCCCAGGAACAGGACGGAGAGATCGAAGCCGAGCTGCCGGGCAAGGCCGGCCATGAGGACGCGCTGCAACTGGAAGAGGGGGCGCGGCATGAGCCGTCGCACGGGATCGAAATACTGGTTCGCCTGCACCTCCTCAAATCGCTGCGCATTTGCGAAGGCGGATCCGATCCAATCGCAGAGCACGCGGAAATTCTGAACGCTGCCGGGATTGAGTTCCAGGAAGTCCATCTGCTCAATCTTGAGCATGCCGATGATCTCCCCGGTTTCGGCACTCACCAGAGGGCCGGCAAGCAGTCCGTCCCCGCCAAGAACGGGGGTGTGGGCCGGGTTTGTCACCGAAAGGAATTGCTGATGGGCAATGACGGCCTGGAACAACGGGGAGGAGGCTTCGAACATGGTGGTATAGCGGTCCTCCGCCGACCACCCTTCGCTCACCGCGGCCTCAAGCGCTTGCCCGTTCAGGAGGAACAGCGAGAACTTCCTCGGGTTCAGCACCGACCGGACGAGCTGACGGATGCCGATCAGCACCTGTCCCGTATCCTGGCGCTCGATGGCACGGGAGGCGACATACATCGAATAGACCGTCCGGACCTGGCCGGCCACACGGGCTTCCAGACTCTCCTTCAGCCGGGAGAGCTGAGCATAGGCTTCGGTGATCGCACGTGCCTGCTCGCGCGTCTCGATCAGCTCCTCCCGCAGCGTGTCGCGTTCACGGCGCTGGGATGTCCGCAGCGTGCCGAGCACAACCGCCGCGACGAACCACAGGAGCGGCTCGGCCATCGCGCGAAGCAGCCAGGCATAGAGTTCCTCGTCGAAACCCTGCTCTGGCAGGTTGTAGGCAAGCAGCGCCACCGAGGAGAGCGCGGCCGCCATCAGCCCTTCATTGGCGCCGTAATAGGCCGAAGCCAGCAGAACGATGGCCCAGAAGGGATGCGGCGAGATATCGGCGAAGCGGTTCGCCTGGCCGAGCAGAAAATCGGCTGCGAGAGCAGCGGCAAGGAAGGCCACTGTCTCCAGCAGTGCCGTGGTGCGCAGGCCCAGGACCCGCCGCTCGCTCCGTCCCCAGGGCATTCGGCTCGTCCGGCCGGCCCTTCTGCCCCTCATCAGAATACCCATGTCAGCACGCCACCGACGGTTGTGCCGGTGCCACGGGTGCGGCTGATATTGTTTACGTAGCTGGCGCGCAGCTGGAATTCGAAGCTGCCGATGGAGTAGCCGATGATGGCAGACACCAGCGGCCCCGACCTGCCATACCGGTCGGCGCCGTAGCCGCCATAGGCCTGGTAGACGAGGCGCCCGGCTTCCATGCCGGAACCGAGGGAACCGACATAGCCGACCGTTGCCAGATGGACCTCCCGGTCGAGGACCGGCAGGGGCAGGAAGACATTGCCGGCGGAGTCGTGCCGGACGGAGCGGTGGGACACGTATTCACCGTCCAGCCCATAAGCCACGGTCAGGCCCTTGATGCCGCCGATGTCGGAAAGCCGCAGCTCACCGGTCACCGACCATGTCCGAACGAGGTCATCATCGTCCGGAATGCCATAGCGGTTGAAGCCGGCCTCCAGCCTGGCGGTCAGGCCTGGCAGAAGTCGCTGGAACCGGCCTACGGCCAGGCGGTCACGGGTTCCGTGCTCGACGATGCTCTCGACGAAGTCCCAGTTCGGGCGATGGTAATCGGCCCGCAACGTCGTGAATCCGCTGTCGTCGGGCAGTTGTGCGCGCAGGCCGACACCGGCAGTTTCCTCCGTGCCGAAGACCGAGCCGATGACGGTGGCACCGCCGGGCGCGTCATACTGTACGAAGAGCTCGAAGCGCTGGCGTTCGCCTGAGAAGGGCCCGACGGCGCCATTCGCCCGCTGGAGCTGGGAGGCTGAGACATGCGCGAGGCCGAAGGTGACACCAAGCCGCCAGCCCTCGCCGAAGGCCTGGAAGCCGCCCACCTCGCCGATGACGGTGTCGGCCTCGGCAGTAGAAACCCCATGTTCCAGATGCCGGTACTCGAACTCGGCCCGGAGGCGAGGTGCGCGCTCCCGCTCGATTGCGGCCAGGGTGGCAGCGAGAGACGGATCGGCAGGATCGAGGAGAACCGCTTCCCGGTAGAGCGCCATGCTGCGCCGCCAACGTCCCGCCTGATGCTCGACGGAGGCGAGGCCCGACACCGGCTCGGCCCGCTCTGGCATGGCGGCCCGGAGCGCCTGGTACTGCTGGCGCGCCTCGCCAAGCCGTCCGGTCAGGACAAGCAATTGCGCTTCCAGGAGCCGCAGGCGGAATTCGCCCTGCTCCGCCGTCTCCGGTGTCACCTCACTCGCCAAGCCGGTATCCGCCGCAGGCTGCCGCGTGAGGAGGATCCGCAGCCGCCGCCCGTCGCCGGCCCGACTGGCAACCACGCCGGGCGCCAGTTGCAGGAGCAGCGCATCATAGCCGGTGTTCACGGCTTCCACCCAGCCTGCCGCCTCCTCCTGCAGGGCTGCGGCATCGAGGCGCGGCAAGGGGCCGGGGAAGGAGATCAGCAGATCCTGCCCTTCCTCCCGGATGGTGGCGCGCAATGCGCCGGGTGCCTCGATGGTGATGGCGAAGCCAGACTCGGCCGGGCCGAAGCTCACCGTTGCGGACCGTGTGGCGCGTGCCGGCTCGGCGTCGCTCCGCTGGGCCTCGGCCTGCGGAGGAAACAGCGCCAGGCCGGCAGCGGTGCCGAGCGCAATGACCAGTCGCCGCGCCCGGCGAGCGCCGGCCCCCGCGTGGCTTGCCGCGGTTGCCTTCTCGGTGGATCGGGTCATCGGGCCGCCAGCACCTCGCGTGCCTTGCGGAGCTCGCCCTCCGCCAGCAGCAGCGCCACGTAGTCGGCCCGGAGATTCCGATCCTGCGGGCGCTCGGCGAGAAGGGTCTCGTAGAGCCTCATGGCCTCGCGCGCATATCCCAGGCGATTCAGGACGACCGCTCGGACCGCCCGGGCATGCGAGTTCCTGCCGCTGGCGCTGTCGAGCGCCAGGATGGCCTGTTGGTAGTGCTTGCGTGCTCCGGTGCTGTCACGCTGCTTCGACCTGATCTCCCCCAGGATGAAATGCGTCTCGTAGTCGCCGCCGGTCGTGGCAGTGAAACGCGTGAGCAGCCGCTCGGCGGTGGCCAGATCCCGGCTGCGATAAGCGGCCATTCCAAGTTGGCGCTGCGCCCTTGGGGTGCCGCCGCCCACAGCGACCAGCGCGCGCAGGGCCTCTTCCTCCAGCGCGGCATCGCCCGTTGCCCCGGCGAGATTCGCAAGGTGCTGCAGCCGGGCCGCCGATGCCGGCCGCCGCAACTCCTCCCGCAAGGCCGCCGCAAGCGCCGAGCGGTTCCCGAGGCGGCCGAGGGCGGCGAGATAGGCGTCCCGCGTGGCTTCGGACGCCGTTCCCGCTTCGGTGGCCCGATACACTGCGACGGCGCGGGCTGCGCCGCCGCGCTCCGTCAAGGCGCGCATCCATGCAGCCTTCTCCTCACCGCCGGCACGGCGCGCCCGCTCCTCCAGCCAGGCGAGCCGCTCGGGGCCGGGACGCGGCCCCCACAGGAACAGCAGCTGGCGCACCTCGGCGCTGTCCGGCCGTGCCGTTGCCGCAAGGCTGCGGAAGATGCGTTCCGCGGATGCCTTGTCGCCACTCTCCAGCAGGCGGAAGGCGAGCTGACGGCGCAGTTCCGGGCGGGTTCCGCCTCTGGCCGCAAGCTCGGCCCAGAGGGAGGCCGCGTCACCGGGGCGGCCAGCGCGCTTGGCCACATCGCCGAAGACCCAAACCCAGCGATCGGGTTCGGCCAGCGCGAGCCGGCGCAGCACCGGCAGCACCTCGGCATGACCGCCGAGTTCGAGGAGCATCGAGATCGAGGCGTCCCGCTGTGCCGTACTCGTCGCTTCAGTGAGCCGCCTCGACCACAGGCTGCGCAATTCCTCCGCAACCGGCTCACCCTGCCGCCAGGCCAGGGTCAGGACATGGGCATAGAGCTCCTCCGGCACGGCGCCCTGCGACTGCGCCAGCCGCAAGGGTGCCAGTGCTTCCCTCGGCCGGTCAGCAGCGACGAGGAGCCGCGCGAGCCGCAGATGATCCTCGGCCGTGCCGCGTTGCGTGGCGAGATGTTCGGCCACGGCGATGGCCAGCGGATACGCCTCCACATCGGCGGCGAGAGACATCAGGTCCGCGAGGAAGCCAGGGAAGAACTCCTGCGGGCCGGTGGCCGCGAGCCAGGCGGCGACCTCGGCGCCGTGGCCGGCTGCCGTGGCCGCAAGCGCCCAGGCACCATCCACCGCGGAAGGTTGCTCTCCACGCAGCGCCCCAAGCGCAATCCTGCCTTCCTCAGCCTGTCCCATGCGGGTGTAGAGGCGGGCGATCTCCCCCAGCAGCGCGGGATGGGAAACCGCTTCGGGCAGGGCCTGCCGGAGCAACTCGGCCACTCCTTCGTTCTGGCCGAGTTGCAGCCGCACGGTGGCCAGGCGGACGGTGCGGACAGGATTCCCGGCGACGGAGCCCAGCGCCTCGTCGCTCCAGCGGCGGGCGGCGGTTTCATCGCCGAGTGCCAGCAACAGCTCCGCGCTCAAGGCAGGATCGAGCGAGAGGAAGCCTTCGCCAGCATCACTCCGGATTCGGCCGAGGATGTCGGGGCGCTTCGCGTCGAGCGCCAGGCGGGCCAGGGCGACGAGGGATTCGGGCGGGATCCGCTCGAAGCCGAGGGACGCGGCCGCGGACATGCCACGATCGACCTCGCCGAGCGCAAGGGCCAGACGCAGGCGCAGCAAGCCGAGATCGGGACTCGTCGCATATCCGTCGCTGAGGAAGCCTTCGAGGCGCCGCAGCGCCGCGGTGGGCCTGCCCATATCGCTCTCCGCCTGCACGATGGCGGCAAGGAGTTCGGGCGGTGCTCCGGCGCCGACATGGGGTTCGAGCAGCGCGACGATGAGGTCGGGTCGGTTGGCGGTGAAGAAGACGCTCGACAGGGTCAGCCCTGCGCGCGCCATATCGTCAGCCTGCCCCGCCAGCCAGCGATGGCCACGGGCGACAGCGCCGTCTGCCTCGCCTGCCGCAAGCAGGAGGGATGTCTCGAGCGCGACCGCCTCGGCGGTCTCGGCGGATGCCGGATAAAACCTTGCCATGTCGTGGAGGACGGCGAGGCCGCGTGCCGGACTTCCTGCCGCGGCTTCGAGCCGTGCCAGGGTAAGATACTCCGCCGGCTCCCCACCGTCGTGCTCAATGAGACTGCGGAGTGTCTGCAACTGCTCCGCCTGCATGCCGAGGCTGCCTTGGAGATGCGCAATCTCGCGCAGGCGTACCGCGGCGGGCCAGAGGGACTGCAGCCGCACCAGCGTCGTAAGCAGTTCCTCCTTGCGGTGGGCCTGCCGGTAGTAGCCGGCGAGGGTTTCGAGTGCGCGCCGGTCACGCGGCCTTTCGCGCACATGGCTTTCCAGCAGGCCAATTGCGCCTTCGATGTCACCTAGGCTGGCGCGCGTGCGAGCGAGCGCGGCCAGCGTTCCGCCGGACCGGTCACCCTCCGCGTATTTCCGCTCCAGCATGGAGAGTGCGCGCCCGAAGTCGCCGGCTTCGAGCCGGAGCAGCGCCAGCTCCTGTCCCCGCGGGATCAGCGCGGTGCTGAATGCAACCGTCGTCAGGAGGATGATCGCCAGGGGGAGATGCGATGAGCCGGCCGCCGGCACCGCATAGGCCGGCTCCCAGGATCTGCCGAAGGTTGGGACCAAGGCCGAGCTGCGAGCAGTGCCTGAACCCGGCCTCCTGAAGAGGGGGGCGCCAGACAGTGCGGGGACGTTGCTCATGGCATTGTCTCTTCTGGGGGGGGCACGATACGTGTCAGATCAGGCGTGGCGACATAGGGTATGAAGCCATTCGCGCGCTGTTCCACATAAATCCGCGCGATGCCCTTCCGGTCATCCGGATCCCAGTAGTCGAGGGAAAAAAGACGCAGGCGGGGATTGAGGCGGCGTGCCTCCCGCATCCTGTTCTTCTGCCACTCGTAGTCCTTGTCGGAGACGAAGGAATAGGAACCGTCCGCATGGGAGAAGGTGGTGCGAACCGACTCTCCCAGCAGCATATCGATTTGGCCGGCGACCTGTGGCATGACGGCGTAGCCGCGATTCACCATGATGCTGGCCGTGGGAAAGCGACGCCGGATTTCCCGGACAAGACGTGCCGCCTGATCCACCATTCCGGCGAAGCGGACGGGATCGCGGGTCTGCAGGAACTCGGCATCGTCGAGCGTGTCGAGGAACACGCCCTGGAAGCCTCGGCTCAACGCCGCCGGCACGAGCCGTTCCACCACAAGCCGGTTCCAGCGCGCGTTGCGGAGATCGACGAACCAGGCATCCGGCCAGTTGGGATTCCGTTCGATGAGCAGGTCCTGCGCCGCGATCTCCCTGAAGTAGCTTCGCCTGGAGTCGGCTTCGCCGAGACTCACATAGCCAAGAAAGGTCGCCTCGGGCCGGCGCCGTGCAAGGATTGCTGCCTCGGCTTCGCAATCCAGCACGGCAACGTCGTAGCTCCCGACCTCGGGATCGTCGTTCCTACCGTAGTAGACGAGAAAGCGCGTCTCATCAGCCAAGGTTTGCGTGCAGTCTGCCAGTGAGGACATGGCAAGTCCGAGCAGCGCAGCGGCGGGCCTGCGCCCGACGCAATATCGGCGTGCCTGATCCGTGCCGACAGCCATGCTCAACCTTCTCCTCCGCGCGCCGGCTCAACCATTCAGGCTCATTCGCTCCGCCATGCCGACCTTGTCTCGGACGGCCGCGCTCGTCTCTCCCGGAACTGGGGAAGACACTTCAGGCAGCCTGGCATCGTGTGGCCTCCCGAATCCCGGCGGCGATGCAGCCGTGCGTGGCGGCGCGTCCTTGTCCTCAGGCGAATAGGGCGTGGCTACGGCGGCAGAGCTGAGGTGATGCCGGACAAGAGCGACGAATTCGTCGATCCTGAACGGTCTCCTTACCAGCGTGATCCTGTCGGAGCTTGTCGGCGCCATGGGCTCGCAACCTGCGGGCGCATTGCCGACGACGACGAGAATTGGCGGCGCATCCGGCCCCGGCCGCAAACCCATCGCCTCGAGCGCCAGAACCGGCGACTGCTCCGAGGAGCTGAGATCCACGATAATAAGATCTGGGCCCTGTCTTTGGTTCAGGGCAGATGTAATTTCCTTTGTGGAGATGGCATTTACCACACGAGATCCAAGATCTCGCAGGATGGCGTTGTAGATGCTGACCATCAGGGGACTTCCGCCAATGAGCAAGGTAACTGCCGCCACTTGCTGTCCTCCTGCTTGTCATTCACGGTAAGGGCGATATATTATGGATTAATATCTGCAGCGCATTGTATGACAAGGCGCAACTTCTTGGAATTGCAACAATGGTGACCACAAGCACATGTGTTTTTTATAATATCAACGTCATCAAAAAGTGGAAGAAACTCGAAACGAGTCTCAAGAAATTTTTACGCTATCGTGTTTCGTAATTTTACGTTTTAAAAACGATTCTTGCGATTATTTTGCGATGATAATTTCGACCATTAGTTAATTCGGATCGAAGCAGGTAGGCACCAGCGATGCCCTGGCTGGATCCACGCCTTTGCCGCCGTCCAGCCTCATCGTTGATGGGTTCGAGATCGAGGCGGGTCGTCTCCGCTCCATGCCCCCAGGTCAGCGATCATCGCAGCAGCGCCGGCAGGGTGGTGATCGTGTCCGCGATGGCGTCGGGCACCGCCTCGGCACCATGCCCGGTACGGGCTCCTTCTGCACCGGCGCTCCGCAGCCATGCCCCGCCATGTGGGGCAAGTGCGGCAGCAGCGTGAACCGTGTCGTGCGCTTCATCAGCGCGACAGTCGCCGAGCAGCTCGGACCGAGGAATCGGATCCCCTTCCCGGTGCTCCGGACCGCGCGATCGGCCACTTCCGCCGGCTGTTAGTTGTTCATCGCTAGCGACGATGAGGGACTTGCCCCGGCCGCGGCAGCGCGCCTGCGGCACCCGCAAGCCCGCCCGGCGTGCAGGCGGCGGTCAGCTCGCATCGCAGCCCGGGGCAACGATCATGCCAGCCAGCCGCCCCTGCACCTACCGGCGCAGCGCCGCGTTGACCGCAAGCTTCGCCGGCAGCGGGCGGCGGGCTGCCCGCGTCACATCCCACTGCGCGGTGGTGGAGCGATACTCCGGACCGCCGCTGCATGCCTCGGCATTGCGCCGCACCTCGTGGCCCTGCGCCCGCCACGGCGCCAACTCCTTGCGCTCCGCAGGCGGCAGATGCCACCCGGACGGCGGCTTCGCCAAGGGCGCCAGCGCCGATGGGGGCACACCGCCCGCTTACCGGAACCTGCGTGCACCAATCGCCGGCGACACCCTCGGCTTGCCTGTCGCGGCCTCACTCGACAAGCCATCGCAATCCACGGCCTCGTGTTCATGCGGGCTGGCTTGGCCCGACAGATGCCCGTGCCGGCCTCACCGGCCTTCCTGTTCCCAGGCATAGGCAGGGGCCGCCGCGGCTGGTGCCGAGCGCGCGCGCTCCAGAATGGCTTCGGCCAGCATGTCCGCTCCGTCCCGCGGCGTGAAATGTGCGGCGGCGACGGCCCGCGCTGCCTGCTCCATGCTCCGCCGACGCTCGGGATCGGCAAGGATGGCGAGGACCGCCCGCCCGAATTCCGGGCCCAACTCGGCCACTGCCACCGCACCGCGCGATTGCTCCTCCACGCCCTGCACGCCGACCGGGGTGGAGACGCAGGCGCGCCCATGCGCCATCGCCTCCACCAGCTTGATCTTGAGGCCGGAGCCGATCTGGGGCGGAAGGATGCAGACCTCCGCCTCGTCATACTCCTGGCCGAGATCCGTGACCGGGCCCAGGATCCGCACACCGGGCGGCGGGGCGGCGAAGGCCTGGCCTACGGTGCCGACGACATGCAGCACCGCATCCGGGCGTTCCGCCCGGATCGCCGGCCAGACCTCCTCGATGAACCGCGAGAGTCCGTGCACATTCGGCGGGTTGTGGCTGCCGACGAACAGGACGCGCCCTGGCACCTGCGGCCGTTCGGGCGTGCGCAGCGCCACCGGATGAGGCACGTGCAGAACCTGCGAGGATACCTGCCGCGCGACGATGGCTGCCTCCGTCTGTTGGATCGCCACTACGATATCGGCCTTGCCGAGCAGGGCCATTTCCTGTTCCGCGGTGATCGGCGCGGCATCCAGCTTTTCGCCGGACTGTTCGAACAGCTTCTGCCGCGCCGAAAACAGGTCGTGCATGATCACGATGCGCAGCACCGGTCCCATGCCGTCGAGCGCAGGACAAAGATAGGCGTAGTTCATCGCCACGGCATCGGCCGGGTACTGTGCAAGTGAACGCTCGATCCATCGGCGCTCGCGTCCCTCGGTCGGGCGCGTGTCCCAGACTGGCTGTTGCGGGCCCGCGGGCGGCCTGCGTGCCGAAACCCAGCGCTTCAGCCGAGCGGCCGCAGCTGGTGCGACGCGGCGGAGCCCGCCGCGCATTACCCGCCGCAGCATCTGCTCCGCCTCCGCACGCCAGGGCCGCATGGCGTTGATGCGGAGAAAAAGCCGGCCAAGCCTTGCATAGCCCGGGACGTGCAACTCCCCCAGGGTCTCGGGCGGCACGAGCAGCCGGAACCAGGGCCGCCACGGCCGCTGCCCCTCGCATTGTCCTGCTGTGACGAAGACGCGCACATGGATGCCGTGCGCACGCAGGGCCGCGATCAGCGCCAGCAGGTAGCTCGTGCTCCCATCGCGCGTCTCGCCCAGCGGGAGGCGTGTGTAGAAATTGAGCGTCGGTCGCGGGCCCTGCTTTGCGCTCATCATCCGATCCTTGCCCGGGCGGGATGGTTCGGGAGATGCTCCCGCCCGTGTCCGGTCCCGATATCCGGGAGATGGAATCCTGGGAGGATGACCCCCGCCGGATTGGCTGGCTTTCAGGCGTCCTAGCATCACTACCGGTTCCGGCTCCTTCCTGCCCGGTGTGGATCTGCCGCTCGGGCATCCCGGCAAATCGTATCAGCATTCATGGTTCCGGAACTGTAGGTGGCACCGGATCAATCGCCCACACCGCGAGTGATCAATCCGGCCTTATCCTGATCCTGGTGGTCTTGTTGGAGTGCCGGAGCGTCCAGGAAAGGCGGCCGGGAAGGAAAAAGTTCGCGGCTGGGCCGTCCGCGCCAATCCAGGTTCGAATCCGGCCTGCTTACCCTTGCGCCAGCAGGGACGTGCCGTGCGAATGGTTCCATCGGACAAGGTCAGCACCACTCTCCCGGCCAACTCCGCGGCGGCCGAGAGATGCAACTTCGTCCCGTTCTCCGAAACATTCAGGACGATGCAGTCCAGGATGCGGCCATCCTTGCTGATCCGCACCGCACGGATCTTCGGCCCAACATTGTGGGCGCACTCCTGGATGAAAACTGAATCGTCACCAACGCCCGCATCGTCGCCGCATCAGGGGCTGGATCCGCTCTCCGATCAGGCCGCTAGGTAGCCGCCATCCACATGCAGTTCCGCACCCGTGATGTAGGAGGCCTCGTCGGAAGCCAGGAACAGCACGGCATGCGCCACCTCCTCCACGGCGCCGGAGCGGCCCATGGGCA
>Ga0182742_1001537_pt1 | contig 28981 bp, 20 predicted proteins | sample eDN5th37CBELigMG_FD_128880 | JGI IMG/M metagenome (GOLD analysis project Ga0182742, IMG submission 128880) | Enriched Miracle-Growth compost microbial communities from Emeryville, California, USA - eDNA 5th pass 37_C BE-Lig MG (version 2)... ...
CGGCCAGGCCCGCCTGACCTCCTCCGATCACGACGACATCATGATCGCCTTCATTCATGCGGAGCGCTTCTGTGGCATGGTCGCGATCGTGGAAAGATCCGTCGTCGGATCGATCGTCTTGCCATACAGCTATGTGCAATCCTTCCTCAGGAGCCTGTTCATATCCACGACGGCAGCGCTGCTCGCCACGCTCTTCGGGATCACGGCGGCGGTCAGCCTGGCGCGGAGCTCGATCGCCAACAAGCATTGGCTCAGCAACTTCTTCCAGCTCCCGCTGCAGATACCCTTCGTCGTCATCGGCGTGATGTTCCTGCAGCTCTACAACACCCTGTTCGACGTCGCTGGCGTGAGCGTCCACTCCACCTATCTGGGGCTGATCCTTGCGCACCTCTTCTTCTGCGTTCCCTACGCGACCGCATCGGTTGGGGCAGTCATTACCCCGGGCCTGAAGAACGTCGAGGATGCCGCGAGAATTTGCGGCGCCAGCGAGACGCGCGTGCTGGCACGGGTCACTTTCCCCGCATTGATGCCCGGTGTGTTCTCGGGCTTCTTCTACGCCTTCATCGTCTCTTTCGGCGACGTCCCGGTGAGCGTGTTCCTGTCCACCACCAGCATCCAGCCCCTGCCCGTCCAGATTTTCCAGACGTTGCAATTCGACTTCGATCCGTCCGTCCTTGCCGCCTCGACGTTGGTCGTGGTGTTTTCGGTGGGCATGATCGTTTTCGTTCAGAAGGTGCTGGGCGTTGACCTCGTGCAACGGGGGGCCAAGAACTGATGGTTCTCCTTGCCTGCCCTCATTTCTAATCGCGCGTAGCTCAGGGAACCGCCATGGCATTTGGAACTCGCAACTTTGAGCGCTCTGGTCGTTCAATGGCCCTGGGCCGCAACGGAATGGCCGCAACCTCGCATCCTCAGGCGACATTGACGGCAATCGAGATCCTGAAGGCAGGCGGCACCGCGATCGACGCAGCGGTCGCGGCTTGCGCGGTTCAATGTGTCGTGGAGGCCGGCTCGACCGGTGTCGGCGGCGATTGCTTCGTCCTCCTGTCCAACGGCGGGGGAAACAAGATCGTCGCCTACAACGGATCCGGCCGGGCGCCGGAAGCCGCGGCGCTGGACTGGTACGAGAGCGCCGACATTTCCGAGATTGCGCGCAATTCACCCCATGCGGTCACGATACCGGGGGCAGTGGAAGCATGGGCCAGGCTGGTTGCCGACCACGGTCGCATGAGCCTTCGGGAGCTCCTCGCACCGGCGATCGAGATGGCGAGAGGCGGATACGTCCTCACACAGCGCGTCGTGCACGACATCGCGCTGCAACGCGACCTGCTGGCACGGGAGGCAAGCACGCGGACGACGTTCCTGCGCGACGGAATGGTTCCGGAAGTCGGCGACACCCAGGCCCAACCCCGGCTGGCCGATCTGCTCGAATCCATCGGAGCGCATGGACCGGACGCCTTCTACCGCGGCGATGCCGCCCGACAGATGGTGAGCTACCTGCGCGAGCGGGGAGGTCTCCACACAGAGGCGGATTTTGCCGGTGCCCATGGCGAATACGTCGAGCCCATAAGCGCGAGGTTCCGGGACTACGACGTCTATGAATGCCCGCCCAACGGTCAGGGCATCGTCGCATTGATGATCCTCAAGATCCTGGGCCGCTTCACGCCGAAGCCAGACCCGCTCGATCCGGAGAATCTTCATATCGAGGTCGAGGCCACCCGCCTCGCCTATGCCGCACGCGATGCGCTCCTCTCCGATGGGCAGGTCCCGGTCGACTACCTGTTGTCGGATACGCTTGCCGATGAGCTCGCCTCGAAAATCGACCTCGACCGCGCCATCGATCCGTTGCCGACATTCGATGGCGTCGAGCACCGCGATACCGTCTACATCAGCGTCGTCGACAAGGACCGGAACGCGGTCAGTTTCATCAACTCCATCTTCCACCCCTATGGCAGCGGCCTCATGGAGCCATCGACGGGCGTGCTGTTCCACAACCGGGGCCAGGGTTTCAGCCTCAAGCGGGGTCATCCCAACGTGATCGCACCCGGCAAGCGGCCGATGCACACCATCATACCCGGCATGCTGGTCCGGCATGGGCGAGTGCAGATGTCCTTCGGCGTCATGGGCGGGCACTACCAAGCCATGGGCCATGCCCACTTTCTCGCGAAAGTGATCGATCACGGCCTGGATCTACAGGCCGCGGCCGACCTGCCAAGGTTGTTCCCGCTACCCGGAACCTCGGTTGTTGAGATGGAGGCGCCGCTGCGGGGCCTCGTGCAAACTACCTTCCAGGCCAAAGGCTTCAAGGTCCAGCCGCCGGCTTGGGCGATCGGCGGGGCGCAGGCCGTCTGGATCGACTGGGAAAAGGACACGCTGCTGGGCGGCTCCGATCCCCGGAAGGACGGTTGCGCGCTGGGATACTGATGATCCGGGGCAGATTCTACGCATTATGCCCTTGTCCTGCGGAATCTCCTGATCACCTCGCACGTGGAAACTCGATGGACGCGCAACAGAACCCGCTATGACCATCGCTCCCGGCGGATAGGCTATGAGAGTCTTCAACGCTCTGCTTTGCAGCCGTTCCCAGCTAAGCGGAACTTCGGCTTCCGGGTGAACGCAAACCGTGCCCGAACGTCTGGAAGGGGCGGATTGTGTTGAAAAACTTGGCCTTGAAGTAGTGTCGATGAACTGATTCACTCAATTCCGGCATCCGGAGAGTGGGCCGATGATGGGCGAGCGAACGGTAGCGCAGGATGCGCTGTTCTACAGTTTCAACCTGGATCGACACGTGCCGGCGGACCATCTGCTGCGCTCGATCGACCGCTTCGTGGACCTGTCGAATATCCGCGAGCGCTTGCGTCCCTTCTATAGCGAGACCGGTCGGCCTTCGATTGATCCCGAGTTGATGATCCGTATGCTGATCATCGGCTATTGCATGGGCATCCGCTCGGAACGGCGGCTGCGCGGCGAAGTCCATCTGAACCTGGCGTATCGTTGGTTCTGCCGGCTTGGCCTTGATGGTGCGGTGCCCGATCATTCGACCTTCTCCAAGAATCGACACGGGCGCTTCCGCGACAGCGACCTGCTGCGCCAGCTGTTTGAGATGACCGTCGCGCGCTGTTTGGATGAGGGACTGGTCGGCGGCGAAGGTTTCGCGGTCGATGCGAGCCTGATCCGCGCCGATGTCCATCGGCAGCGTTCGGTTCCCGGCGATGAAGGTTTGCCGCCCGGAAGCGTCGGTCGTGCCGTGCGAGAGTATCTGGATGCGCTCGATGATGCCGCATTCGGCGCCGCGACACCGGTTCTGCCAAAGCGTATCGCGCTCACAGACCCCGCTTCCCGTTGGACAGCGGCAACGCGGGAGCGGGCCTTCTACGCCTACAGCACCAACTACCTGATCGACCTCGATCATGCGGTGATCGTTGATGTCGAAGCAACCACCTCGGTGCGACAGGCCGAAGTGACTGCCCAGCGCAGGATGATCGAGCGGACGCAGGATCGCTTCGGCATCCGGCCGCAGCGGCTGGTCGCCGATGCCAGCTATGGCGATGCCGCTAACCTGGCTTGGCTGGTCGAGGACAAGGGCATTGCGCCGCATATCCCTGTGTTCGACAAATCCGCCCGCACCGGCGGAACGTTCGAGCGATCGGCCTTCGCCTTCGATCAGAAGGATGACAGCTATATCTGTCCCGGCGGCAAGCGCCTGCGCCCTCGAAACCGGAACTTCACCGTCCCCCGGTCCAATGTCGATCAAGACGGCTTCATTCGGTATCGCGCACGCCAGCAGGACTGCGGCGACTGTGCTCTACGGCAGCGCTGTACGCCCAACATGCCCGCTCGCAAGATCCTGCGATCAATCCATGAAAGCGCTCGCGACATGGCGCGCGATATCGCCATGACTGACGCCTATGTCACGTCACGAAGGCAGCGCAAGAAGGTCGAGATGTTGTTCGCGCACCTGAAACGCATCCTGAAGCTCGATCGCCTGCGTCTGCGTGGTCCGAACGGCGCCAAAGACGAGTTCCTCCTCGCCGCCACCGCCCAGAGCCTCCGCAAGTTGGCCAAGCTTGTCACCATGTCGCCTTTGCCAGCCCCCGTCTGAGGGGCAAGGCGCCGCTCGGCTACGTCGGGTCCGCCAACATCTCGCTCCCATCATCGACTTCTTCAACGCAATCGGGCGCAAAGCTGCCGCTCGCGGGCATGGTCGGGTTCCGAGAACTCTCCGCCACAGAACTGAGATCTGGGCCACATTCCACTGGACTTCGCCAGCAAAGGAAGCACTGTGTCATTGGGGAGTGAACGCGAGAGGGATCACTTCCGAGCATGAGGTCTTCGCCCGCCTGGTGAGCGGGCTTGCGTCAGTACAGACCTTGGGTGGTCTGGCATCAACTGACGGAGACGATCATGAACACCAGCATCATCAAACTCGACGCAGCTGCCGGCGAGCAGGCGATCTTTGATAGAGAGGCGAGCGAAGCTCCGATTGGGCCCGATACGGGCACTATTGGCAAGCTCGATGAGAGGCGCACCCGGACCCGCAAGCGCGCTACGCAGGGGAGGGCGGCCGATGGAAAGTCGGCCGCAAGCCTGATCTCGGGCAGCAGCAAGACGGACATCGTTCTCAGGAAACTCAGGGCGGCGAAGGGGGCGACGCTCCCGATACTCATGGAGGCAACCGGCTGGCAGGCCCACTCGGTGCGTGGGTTCCTGTCCGGAACCGTGCGACGCAAGCTCGGCCTCACCCTGGTGAGCGAGGTCGGCAAGGACGGAGCCCGTCGCTACCGCGTTACCGACCGCGTCTGAGTGGGGTTGGTCAGGCGATGACGAGGCTGGATCGCGAGCTGGAGCAGCTCGGATCAATGTCGCGTGAGGAGCTCGTTGAGCGGTGGCAGGCAGCCTATGGGTGTCCGCCACCGGCGGGCGCTCGCCGGGAACTGCTGGTCTATGCTGCTGGCTGGCACATCCAGGTGAAACGGCTGGGCGGGTTCCCGGCAGAGGTCAGACGGATGCTGCGCCGGGAAGTCGAGCGGATCAGGCGCGAATGCCGGGTTGCAGATCTCGCACCGGAAACGCTCGCTGAGGAACGCGATAAGCTGGCAGACGTGGGAGTGGCCGAGAGCTACGGCTCAGCGGCGGATGGTGAAAGGGGAGCGGAGCCTGCGTCGGTGGAGCGGCGCAGGCTCGTCCCGGGCGCTCGCCTCTTGCGGGACTGGAACGGGCGCACCCATGTCGTGGACGTGACCGAGGCCGGGTACCTGTATGAAGGCGAGACCTACCGGTCGCTCTCGGCCATTGCGCGGAAAATCACCGGTGCCCACTGGTCCGGGCCGAGGTTCTTTGGATTATGAGTGCGAAGAAGCTTCGCTGCGCGATCTACACCCGAAAGTCCACGGAGGAGGGGCTCGAACAGGAGTTCAACTCACTCGACGCGCAGCGCGAAGCCTGCGCCGCGTTCATTGCCTCTCAGGTCGGGCTCGGCTGGCAATTGATTCCGGATCATTATGACGACGGTGGCATCTCCGATGGCACCATGGAGAGGCCGGCCCTGCAGCGGCTTCTGGCGGATATTGGGGAGGGCAAGGTCGATGTGGTCGTGGTGTACAAGATCGACCGCCTGACGCGCTCGCTTATGGACTTTGCCAGGATCGTCGACATCTTCGATCGTCACGAGGTCTCGTTCGTTTCGGTAACGCAGCAGTTCAACACCACCACCTCGATGGGGCGGCTGACCCTGAACGTTCTGCTCTCCTTCGCCCAGTTCGAGCGTGAAGTGACGGCCGAGCGCATCCGCGATAAGGTTGCGGCTTCGAAGAAGAAGGGCATGTGGATGGGAGGCACCGTGCCCTTCGGCTACCGCGTCGAGAACCGCAAGCTCGTGATCGATGAGGCCGCCGCGGCAGAGGTGCGAAGGCTGTTCGCGCGCTATCTCCAACTCGGGTCCGTACCGGCCCTTGCTGCGGAGTTGAACGAACAGGCTGATGCAACAGGCTTGGGTTCGACACTGCTCCATGGCGACACGGGGCAGGGGCGTCGCAAGCCCTCTCGGAAGATCGGCAAGGGCAAACTTTACTACATGCTCTCCAATCCGATCTATGTCGGACGGATCCGACATGGCGGCGCGATCTATCGTGGCGAGCATCGACCGATCATCGGGGAGGATGTGTTCGATGCCGTACAGGCAAGGCTTGCCGCGCAGGCACCGCGCCCGCGCGGGACGACAGTCACGCGTGACATCCATCTTCTGAACGGACTGCTGTTCGACGAGGCGGGCGATCGGCTGAGCCCGATTCACGCGGCCAAGGCCGGCAAGCGCTACCGGTATTACGTGTCGACCCGGCCAAAGAACGGTGGATCGGATCACAAGGACGGCTGGCGCATTCCGGCGGCCGAGATCGAGCCGATTGTTCTTCACCAGCTTGAGAACCTTTTGACCAACCGGCCACTGCTGTCGCAGTGGCTGGAGGCGCCAGGTCAGATGCACCGCATCGAGGCCGCACTGGAGAAGGCGGAACGAACCTCCGCGGGCCTGAAGGCGGTGGGAACGAATCCAGCGATGGGTCGTCAAATCGTCCACATGGCGATCCGGCGCATCAGCCTATCCAATGATCGCATCCGGATGCTGATCGATCGGAGAGCCTTGGCCAACTGGCTAGCGGACACTAAGCCTGAAGATGCAGCGGCCCCAGGTGGCGGCAGACCATCGAACTCGGCATCCAGAAACACGAAGGGCAAACTGCCGACCGTCGAAGACGATCCCGATCTGCACGTGATCGACCTACCGCTTTCGGTCCGCAAGCGCGGCGTTGAGCGACGGCTGGTGATCGACGGTCAGGCAGCTGTCCGCTCGCGACCGGACAAGCCGCTGATCGACATGATTGCCCGCGCCCATGTCTATCTCGCGACGCTCACCGATGGCCAGGGTCTGGGGCGCAAGGCTGTTGCAAAGCAGTTCGGGGTGCATGCCGAAGACGTCAGCCGCCTCCTGCCGCTCGCCTTCCTGTCGCCCCGTATCGTCGAACTGATTCTCACCGGGCGACAGCCGGCCGACCTCTCGGTGCGGCACCTGGCCCGCGGGATTGAACTTCCGATCAGCTGGGCGGCCCAGCACAAACTCCTCGGCATCTGATGCTCTGCCGACAGCCAGGCGACGGCAGGTCACCGCCGTTCACCGGCTGTGTAGCCATCACCCGTCGCATCATCGCCGATTCGCCGACCCGGAGGCTCTAATCGCCGCGATCATGCGACCATCGCCAAGGCGACATAGTGGACACGCAAAAGCCCCGACTGAGACGCGGCCGCTGACTGCCGGGGAAATTGCCGGTTTGAGCCGAGACCGTTCCACGATCTCGCGTCTCACCGGACGCAAGTGTCGGAAAAGACGGCGCTATTTCGAGGCGCGCGAAAACTGGCGAAATGTGGGGGACTGGATGGTGGGCGTGACAGGGATTGAACCTGTGACCCCTACGATGTCAACGTAGTGCTCTCCCGCTGAGCTACACGCCCATCCAGATGGCGCGCATACACCACTTTTGATCCGGCCCGTCAATAGCGGCCAGCTGCCGCAGATTGTGGATTTTGAACTGGCCGGTGGATTATTCTTTTTCGGCAGCCGGGGACGAGGGCATGTGCCGTTGCGACGGCTGCCGCCGGAAGCGGGCATGGCGGGGCGCGCTGCGGGAGACATGGGGCTCCCGCAGGTCAGACCGGAAGATTCGGGTTGATTCCCTCGGGCGCCTCAGGCTGCCTGGAGCATCTTGTCGACCTGGTCGACGAGTTCGCGAAGATGGAAGGGCTTGGACAGGATCTTGGCGTCGCGCGGGGCCTTCGAATCAGGATTGAGCGCCACGGCCGCGAAGCCGGTGATGAACATGACCTTGAGGTCCGGATCGATCTCGGTGGCGCGGCGGGCCAACTCGATACCGTCCATCTCGGGCATGACGATATCGGTCAGCAGCAGCGAGAAGGGTTCCTCGCGCAGCCGCTCGTAGGCGCTGGCGCCATTGTCGAAATCGCTGACGTCGTAGCCCGCACGCTCCAGCGCGCGGACCAGGAAGCGGCGCATGTCGTCGTCGTCTTCCGCAAGAAGGATGCGTGCCATCGATGTCCCGTTCGAATCGGGGAATCGGCCCGTCCCGGAGCCGTCCCCTGCAGCGAATCTATATGAAAACGGCGCAGTAAAGATCAAGTGAATGGTTGGGCCGGACGCCCCATGATCGCGCCGGCGGTCGGCTGGACAGCCAGGTCCGGGAGTGGCAGGTTCCGGGCATGATGTGTCCTCGACATCGAACGGATGGCGGCCGATGACAGCGGTCAATGACTTCGACGTGGTGCCTCCTTTCGAGGTGCGGACCGCGGCGGAGCAACGGGTGCCGTTCGTGTTCAGCTCGCCGCACAGCGGCCGCTATTATCCCGAGCGCTTCCTGGCCATGTGCAAGCTGGACACGGTCGCCATCCGGCGCTCCGAGGACTGCTTCGTCGACGAGCTCTTCATGTCGGTCGTGCCGCTGGGGGCGCCGATGCTCGCGGCCAACTTCCCGCGCAGCTATCTCGACGCGAACCGCGAGCCGTTCGAGCTCGATCCGCGCATGTTCCGCGAGCCTCTGCCTCCCTTCGCCAACATCCGCTCGCCGCGCGTCGCCGGCGGGCTGGGTACCATCCCGAAGCTGGTGGGGGAGGGGATGGACATCTATTCGGGGCGGCTGCCGCTGGCCGAGGCGCTCGGCCGCATCGAGCTGGTCTACCGGCCGTTCCACGAGATGCTGCAGCACCTCCTTTCGACCACGCGTGCGCGGTTCGGCCACGCCGTGCTCGTCGACTGCCATTCGATGCCGGCCAGCATCCGGGTCGGCGACACCGGGATCCGGCCGGACTTCATCGTCGGCGACCGGTTCGGCGTGTCGGCGGCGTCCGGGCTCAGCGAATGCGCGATCGCGCTGCTGACCTCGATGGGCTATACGGTCGGGCACAACAAGCCCTATGCCGGCGGCTTCATCACCGAGCACTACGGACGGCCGACGCGCGGGTTCCATGCGCTGCAGATCGAGGTCAACCGCGGCCTCTACATGAACGAACGCACGCTGGAGAAGACGCACGGCTTCGACGCGCTCGTGGAGGATCTTCGACGCTTCTGCGCGGATCTCATGGCACTGGCGGACTCGGCGCTGATGCCGCTGTCGATTGCCGCGGAATAGAACGGCAGATTTCCGCAAAGGCAAAAAAAAAACCGCGTTGCTCGCACAACGCGGTCCAAGTCTAGGGAGGAAACGCCCAAGGAGGGCATGAACAGGTCACCCTGTTCATCGTCAAGCATATTGTGCGATGCACAAATGTCAAGGGAGAGTGACCCAATACTAATTTCATTCCGAGAATTTTGGGGCGTTCTCGTAATGTTGTGGCATACCCGCAACAGATTGGCGCGGCCCTTGCGGGATGGCGCTTGGCGCCGCGGCCGCTGCTGTGCTTAGACCGCAGATAAACAGCGGAGGCACCAGCGTGATTCCTGCCGATTTCCTGCGTTCACTTGCCCGGGCGGCGGCCGCGGAGACCTTGCCGCGTTTTCGGGCGCAAGGGGCCGTCGACAACAAGCTGGCCGCTGGCTTCGACCCGGTCACGGAGGCCGACCGGGAGGCAGAACGGGCGATCCGCAGGCTGATCGTCGAGCACTATCCGGATCACGGCATACTGGGCGAGGAATTCGGTGGCGAGAACGCCGAGAGCCCGCATCAATGGATCATCGATCCGATCGACGGGACGCGCGCCTTCATCTCCGGCATACCGGTCTGGGGTACGCTGGTCGGCCTGACGGTGGAGGGCGAGGCGGTGGCGGGGCTGATGTCGCAGCCTTTCACCGGCGAGCTGTTCTTCGCGACCGGGGAGGGGGCGCACTACGAGGGGCCGGGCGGCAACCGGCGGCTTGCGACGCGCAAGACGACGTCGCTTTCCGACGCGATCCTGTTCACGACCACCCCGGCGCTGTTCAAAAGCGAGGCGCGTCGCCGCTATGACGGGCTCGAGGAGCGGGTGCGGCTCGCCCGCTACGGCACCGACTGCTACGCCTTTGCGATGGTCGCCGCCGGACAGGTGGACATCGTGGCCGACCCCGGCCTGCAGTCCTACGACATCGCGGCGCTGATCCCGATCATCGAACAGGCCGGCGGCGTCGTCACGACGTTCGACGGCGGGCCGGCCGAACCCGGCGGCGATATCCTGGCGGCGGCGACGCCGGAGCTGCACGAAGCCGCCCGCGCCATCCTTGCCGGTTAGCGCTGGCCCATCCCGTCAGGCTTCCGTGACGGCGTAGCGATCGGCGTTCGATCCGGGCACGAAGGCATCGAAGGCGGCGAGCGCCTGTTCGCGGTAGAGATCGGCCTCCTGCAGGATCTCATGCCGGGCGCCGTCGATCGTCACCAGCCGGCCGGTGCGCAGCGAACGCGCATAGTCCTCCACGGCCTGGCGCAGCACCACCTCGTCGGCGCCGGCGGCGATGAAGAGTGTCGGGATGCGGAAGCTCTCGCGGAACGCCAGCGTGCTGACCTTTCGCGAGGCGATGCAGGCGGCGCGAACCCAGGCGACGGTCGGCCCGCCGAGACCGAGTTCCCGGAAGGTCCGTGTCAGCGCCATGTTGCGGGCGTAGCGGCGGGGATCGCTGGTCAGCTTGTTCGCCTCGAAGGGCGGCAGTTCGGCGGGTCGCGGTCCGCCATAGGCGTAAATGCGCCCGAACCCCAGCCAGTAAAGCGCGGACGTCAGCCGCGAGATATCCTTCATGCCGAGCGGCAGTCCGACGACCGAAAGGAATGGCGCGAGCAACACCATGCGGCGTACGCGGTTGGTCAGGATGGGAGCCGCCAGCAAGGCGATCAGTGCCCCGGTCGAGTGCGCCAGGATGAAATGAGGTCCACGGCAGTCCGGCAGGACGACTTCGGTGAACAGCTGGTCGAGATCCTGCACATACTCCTCGAAACTGCGCACGTGTCCGCGTTCGCCGTCGCGCAGCAGGCGGCCCGATCCGCCCTGACCGCGCCAGTCCATCTTGATGCAGGCGAGGCCGCGACGGTTCAGGTCGCGGATCGTCTCGAAATACTTCTCGATCGACTCGTTGCGGCCGCTGAGGATGACCACCGTTCCCCGATGCACGCCGGGCGGTGGCCCGAAGCGGCCGTAGCGCAACCGCACCCCGTCTTTCGCGACGAGGAAGTGGCAACTTCCGTTGTCGGGTCGGGGGTTTTCGGGGATGTCGAAGAAACCGTCGGCCATGCTGCCCGTCCTCGTCCGGCGAGACTTACGTTCGCTGCCGCGAAAAGCAAGGCTGAGCGCTGAAAACGGCAGCGGGCTGGAAGCCAGCCCACCGGCTTCCAGCCCTCGTCGTCCGGGGAGGAAGGGACGATGCAACCCCGGTCGACCTGTTGGCGTCGGCGCGTGGCCGCCGCTTTTCTCTCGTTGTGCGGGGTGGAAACTAGGTGGCAGCGGCTGAACGCAGGCCGAAGGCGGCGTTCATTCGGGGTTCATCGACTCACAATCTGGTGAACGACTGCAGGCCCTTGAAAGGCAGTCCTTCCCTCACCAGATCACGGTTGCGGTCGCCTGAGGGGGCCGCGGTCCAATGCGGAAGGCCGATTGGCTTTCGCACCGGATCGAACGCAAACCTGTTGCTCAGATGGAGAACACAACATGCGTCATGTCGACTTTTCCCCGCTCTATCGCTCAACCGTAGGTTTCGATCGTCTCTTTACGATGCTCGATTCGCTCGGCCAGCCCGACAGCGGTACCAGCTATCCGCCCTACAACATCGAGCGGACCGGCGAGGACTCCTACCGTATCTCCATGGCCGTGGCCGGCTTCTCGGATGACGAGATCGATATCGAATCGCACCGCAACGTGCTCACCGTGAAGGGCGAACGCAAGGAAGAGACCAAGGGCGAAGGCTCCGAGATCATCTATCGCGGCATTGCTTCGCGCGCTTTCGAGCGCCGATTCCAGCTTGCCGACCATGTCGAGGTCAGCGGCGCCACGCTGAAGAACGGCCTGCTTCACATCGACCTGAAGCGCAACGTTCCCGAAGAGCTGAAGCCGCGCAAGATCGCGATCAGCGCAGCTCCGGGGACGGCGAAGCAGATCGAGGCGGCTACCGTCAACTGAGACGGTCTCTAAAGCTTTGAAAGGTGGGCGGCGTCCCTCGGGGCGCCGCTCTTTTGCGTCGGGTCAGCCGATGAGTTCGATGAATTTCGCCACGTCGTCCGCGGTGGTCGCGAAGCTCGTGACGAAGCGGTAGAGCCCTTCGTTGGCAGCGATCGGCCCTTCGAAGCCGGCCGGAACGTGCCAGTCGTAGAAGCGCGCGCCGGCAGAGCGGGCGCGTTCGGCCGAACCCTTCTCGATCACGGCGAAGACCTCGTTGGCCTGCGGTTCCCACGCGAGCCGTGCATGGCGTGATGCGCGGAAGCCGTCTGCAAGGGCGGCCGCCATCGCATTGGCGTGGCGGGCATTGGCGAGCCACAGATCATCGGCGAGGTAGGCGTCGAACTGGGCGGCGATGAAGCGCGACTTCGAGAAGAGCTGCGCGCCGCGCTTGCGCAGGAAGGCGAGTTCCTCCGCTTTCGCCGGATCGAACAAAAGCACCGCCTCGGCGCACCAGCAGCCGTTCTTGGTTCCGCCGAAGGAAACGACGTCGACTCCGCGTCGCCAGGTCATCTCGGCCGGCGTGGTATCCAGCGACACGAGGGCGTTGGCGAATCGTGCACCATCCATGTGCAGGCCGAGGCCATGCTTCTTCGTGACCGCGGAAATCGCCGACACCTCGTCCAGCGAATAGACGGTGCCGGTCTCGGTCGCCTGCGTGATCGTGACGGCGGTCGCGCGCCCGTCGTGGACGACCGTGGGAAAGTAACGGGACACCGCCCGGTCGAGCGTCTCGGCGGAGAACTTGCCCTGGCCTCCCTCGACCAGCTTCAGGCGCGTACCGCCCGAGAAAAACTCTGGCGCACCGCATTCATCCTCGGCGACATGCGCGCCGTTGTGGCAGAAGGCAATGCCGCCGGGCCGGGCGTAAAGGGCCAGCGAGAGCGAATTCGCCGCAGTGCCGGTTCCGACGAAGAACACGGACACCTCGCGTTCGAAGATCTCTGAGAACCGCTGCTGCACCTTCCGGTCGAGCGCGCCGTCGCCATAGGCGGCATCGTATCCGCCCGCATGCAGGACCAGGCTGTCCGCTATCTTCGGGTGCGCGCCGGCCCAATTGTCCGATGAAAAATACATGGCTGTCCCTGACTCGTGGCTGGCAGACAAAACGCAATCCGGCGCGTTTCACAAGGGGAGAAAACCGAGCAGGTGCGGCAGCGCGTGCCGCGACATTTTATTGCGCCCGAGATCGGGATCGAGACTGTTCGTTTCCGGAATGGGGTGCGGGTCTTAAGATTCGGTCTTGTGTGGATACCCAAATTCTGTCATAAGCAATTTAGGACAGTACTGCTGTCTTATTTATCCGCATCGCTTGCCCGGACCGCAGCCTTGAGCCGCGGACGGGCCGCGTCTGCCGATGGCGTTCCTTTGCCGGTTGACATGGGTCCGGTAGGCGCGTGCAATCGGATTGCAGCGGATAGAACCAGCGATCAACTGCGGGTGCGCGTTCAGATGCGCGCCGGCGGCGACAGGCCGGCGACGGAGGGTCAGATGATGACAGGTACGCGAAACGCGATTGCTTCGAACGGCGCGGTGAAAACCGCCCGTGGCGTCGGCGCTGCCCCGAAATCGCAAGGCCTCTACGATCCGCGGAACGAGCACGATTCCTGCGGCGTCGGCTTCATTGCCCAGATGAAGGGCATCAAGTCGCACCAGATCGTCGAGGATGGGCTCTACATGCTCGAGAACCTGACCCACCGCGGCGCGGTGGGCGCGGACCCGCTCATGGGCGACGGCGCGGGTGTTCTCGTCCAGATTCCCGATCGCTTCTTCCGCGAGGAGATGGCGGCTCAGGGCATCGAGCTGCCGCCGCCGGGCCAGTATGGCGTCGGTCACTGGTTCATGCCGCAGGATGCGGCGGTGCGTGAGCATGTCGAGGATGTGATCCGCGAGGCGGCGCAGTCGGAAGGATTGCCCCTGATCGGTTTCCGCGACGTGCCCGTGGACAATTCGTCGCTCTCCAAGGCGCCGGAAATCGTCGCTGCCGAGCCGTACCACCGGCAGGTCTTCATCGGCCGCACGCCAGACATCACCGATGACGAGGAATACGAGGCGCGGCTCTACCTGCTGCGCAAGGTCATCTCCGGCCGTATCTATGCCGAGAATGACAACAAGGACATCGGCGCCTATTGCGTGTCGCTGTCGGCGCGCACGATCGTCTACAAGGGCATGTTCCTGGCCTATCAGGTCGGCGCCTACTACAAGGATCTCAAGGATCCCCGCTTCGAGACGGCGCTGATCCTCGTGCATCAGCGCTTCTCGACCAACACGTTCCCGTCCTGGAAGCTGGCGCACCCCTATCGCATGGTCGCGCACAACGGCGAGATCAATACGGTCCGGGGCAACAACAACTGGATGGCTGCCCGGCAGGCCTCGGTCGATTCCGAGCTCTTCGGCAACAACATCTCCAAGCTGTGGCCGATCTCCTACGAGGGACAGTCGGACACCGCCTGCTTCGACAACGCGCTGGAATTCCTGTTCCAGGGCGGCTACTCGCTCGCGCACGCGATGATGATGCTCATCCCGGAGGCGTGGGCGGGCAACAAGCTTATGGACCCCGACCGGCGCGCCTTCTACGAGTATCATGCGGCGCTGATGGAGCCGTGGGACGGACCGGCGGCCGTATGCTTCACCGACGGCCGCCAGATCGGCGCGACGCTCGACCGCAACGGCCTGCGGCCGGCGCGCTACATCGTGACCGACGACGACCGGGTCATCCTGGCCTCGGAGGCCGGTGTGCTGCCGGTGCCGGAGGAGAAGATCGTCCGGAAGTGGCGCCTGCAGCCCGGCAAGATGCTGCTCATCGACCTGAACCAGGGCCGCATCATTTCCGATGACGAGATCAAGTCGGAGATCGCGCGCAAGCATCCCTATAAGACCTGGCTCGCCAACACCCAACTCATCCTCGAGGAACTGAAGCCGGTCGAGCCGCGGGCGCTGCGCAAGGACGTCTCGCTGCGCGAGCGCCAGCAGGCCTTCGGTTATACGCAGGAGGACTTGAAGTTCCTGATGTCGCCGATGGCGACCACCGCGCAGGAAGCCGTGGGGTCGATGGGTACCGACACGCCGATCGCGGCAATGTCGGACAAGCCAAAGCTGCTCTACGACTACTTCAAGCAGAACTTCGCGCAGGTCACCAATCCGCCGATCGACCCGATCCGCGAGGAATTGGTGATGAGCCTGGTTTCCTTCATCGGGCCGCGCCCGAACATCTTCGACCTCGTCGGCTCGTCGCGGAAAAAGCGTCTTGAAGTTCGTCAGCCGATCCTGACGAACGCCGACCTCGAGAAGATCCGTTCGATCGGTCACACCGAGGAACGTTTCGACACGAAGACCATCGACATCACCTACTCTGCGACCGAAGGCGCCGAGGGCATGGCGGCTGCGATCGAACGTGTGTGCGAGCGTGCGGAAGCCGCAGTGGCCGGCGGCTACAACATCATCATCCTTTCCGACCGCCAAGTCGGAGCGGACCGCATCGACATTCCGACGCTGCTGGCGACGGCTGCCGTGCACCATCACCTGATCCGCAAGGGGCTGCGCACGTCGGTCGGTCTGGTCGTCGAGTCAGGCGAGCCGCGTGAAGTGCACCACTTCTGCTGTCTTGCCGGTTATGGCGCCGAGGCGATCAATCCGTATCTTGCATTCGATACGCTGCTCGACATGCATGCGAAGGGGCAGTTCCCGCCGGAAGTCGATGCCGAGGAAGTCGTCAGCCGTTACATCAAGGCGGTCGGCAAGGGCATCCTGAAGGTCATGTCCAAGATGGGCATCTCGACCTACCAGTCCTATTGCGGTGCCCAGATATTCGATGCTGTTGGCCTGTCGAGGGAGTTCGTCGACAAGTTCTTCACCGGCACCGCCACCACGATCGAGGGCGTTGGCCTCGAGCACCTCTCGGCCGAAACCGTGCGCCGTCATCGGGCTGCCTTCGGCAACGATCCGATGCTGGAGCACACGCTCGATGTCGGCGGCGACTATCAGTACCGCATGCGCGGCGAAACCCACATGTGGACGCCGGATGCGGTGGCAAGCCTTCAGCACGCAGTCCGCAAGAACTCATGGTCGACGTTCAAGGAGTTCTCGGCGCAGATCAACGGCGAGAATGCACGCGCCAAGCAGATCCGTGGCCTGTTCCACATCAAGCTTGCCGAAGAAGATGGGCGCAGGCCGGTGCCGCTCGAGGAGGTCGAGCCGGCCGCGGAGATCGTCAAGCGCTTCTCGACCGGCGCGATGTCGTTCGGCTCGATCAGCCGCGAGGCGCACACCACGCTCGCCATCGCGATGAACCGACTGGGCGGCAAGTCGAACACCGGCGAGGGGGGCGAGGAGCCCGATCGCTACCTGCCGCTGCCGGACGGCTCGCCAAATCCGCAGCGGTCCGCGATCAAGCAGGTTGCTTCGGGCCGCTTTGGCGTGACGACCGAGTACCTCGTCAACTCGGACATGATGCAGATCAAGGTCGCGCAGGGTGCGAAGCCCGGCGAAGGCGGTCAGCTCCCGGGCCACAAGGTCGACGCGACCATCGCCAAGACCCGTCACTCGACTCCGGGCGTTGGCCTGATCTCGCCGCCGCCGCACCACGACATCTACTCGATCGAGGACCTGGCGCAGCTGATCTTCGACCTGAAGAACGTCAACCCGCAGGCCGACGTGTCGGTCAAGCTGGTGTCGGAGGTGGGTGTCGGCACGGTTGCGGCCGGTGTCGCCAAGGCGCGCGCCGACCACATAACGATCTCCGGCTATGACGGCGGTACCGGCGCTTCGCCGCTGACCTCGCTCAAGCATGCCGGCAGCCCGTGGGAAATCGGCCTTGCCGAGACGCACCAGACGCTGGTGCTGAACGGCCTGCGCTCGCGCGTCGCGCTGCAGGTCGACGGCGGCCTGCGTACCGGCCGCGACGTGATCGTGGGGGCGCTGCTGGGTGCCGACGAGTTCGGCTTCTCGACGGCTCCGCTGATCGCGGCCGGCTGCCTGATGATGCGCAAGTGCCATCTGAACACCTGTCCTGTCGGCGTGGCGACCCAGGACCCGGTCCTGCGCAAGCGTTTCAAGGGCACGCCGGAGCACGTCATCAACTACTTCTTCTTCGTCGCAGAGGAAGTACGCGAGCTGCTCGCCCAGATGGGCTACCGTTCGCTGAACGAGATCATTGGCGAGTCCCAGCTCCTCGAGAAGCAGGCCGTCATCGATCACTGGAAGGCCCAGGGCCTCGATTTCAGCCGCCTGTTCTTCAAGCCGCAGGCGTCGAAGGAAGAGACCTACTGGACCACGCGCCAGGAGCACCCGATAGACGACGTGCTCGATCGCAAGCTGATCGAACTGGCTCAGCCTGCTCTGACGGCCCGCCAGAAGGTCGAGATCGACCTGCCGATCCGGAACGTCGATCGTTCGACAGGTGCGATGCTTTCGGGTGAGGTTGCCAAGCGCTTCGGACACAAGGGCCTGCGTGAGGATACCATCTCGGTGAAATTCACCGGCACTGCGGGCCAGTCGTTTGGTGCTTTCCTTGCTCGGGGCATCTCGTTCGAGCTGATCGGCGACGGGAATGACTATGTTGGCAAGGGTTTGTCGGGCGGCAAGATCGTGATCCGCCCGCCGGACGACGCCCGGATCGTGCCGGAAGAGTCGATCATCGTCGGCAATACGGTCCTCTACGGTGCGACCGAGGGCGAGTGCTACTTCCGCGGCGTGGCCGGGGAGCGCTTTGCCGTTCGAAACTCGGGCGCGATCGCCGTTGTGGAAGGCGTAGGTGACCACGGCTGCGAGTACATGACGGGCGGCATCGTCGTCGTCATCGGCCAGACCGGTCGCAACTTCGCGGCTGGCATGTCCGGGGGCGTGGCCTATGTCCTCGACGAGGAGGGCGACTTCGCAAAGCGCTGCAACATGGCGATGGTCGAGCTCGAGCCTGTCCCCGAGGAGGACGACATGCTGGAGAAGCTCCACCACCACGGCGGGGACATCGCCCACATGGGCCGAGTCGACGTGTCTGGCGACATGTCCCGCCACGACGAGGAGCGGTTGGTCCAGCTCATCACCAACCATGCGCATTACACGGGCTCGACCCGTGCCCGCGCGATCCTGGATGACTGGGCGACCTATCGGCCGAAATTCCGTAAGGTGATGCCGGTCGAGTACCGTCGCGCGCTGGCTGAGATGGAGCGCATGCGCATGAGCGTCGCTGCGGAGTAGCAGCGAACGGGTCGTGAAACGTTACGTCACTCCGACGACCGCGCGGTGCCGCCCTTCCAGGGGCGCTGCGCGGTCAGCGTCGGAGAACTTGCTGCAGTCTCCCCTGCGGCGCGAGGGTTAGGTGATACCGAACATGGGTAAGGTAACGGGTTTCCTCGAAATCGACCGGCAGGTCCACAAGTACCAGCCGGCCTCCGACCGCATCCGGCACTTCCGTGAGTTCATTCTCCCGATGTCGGACAAGGAGGTCGAGAAACAGGCCGCGCGCTGCATGGATTGCGGCGTGCCGTTCTGCCATGGGCCGACCGGTTGTCCGATTCACAACCAGATCCCCGACTGGAACGACCTCGTCTACAACGGAGACTGGGAGGCGGCGATCCGCAACCTGCACTCCACCAACAACTTCCCCGAGTTCACGGGGCGCATCTGCCCGGCTCCGTGCGAGGAAGCGTGCACACTGAACCTCGAGGACATTCCTGTCGCCATCAAGACCGTCGAGCAGGCTCTTGCCGACAAGGCCTACGAGCTGGGCCTGATCGTGCCGCAGCCACCGAAGGAGAAGACCGGCAAGTCGGTGGCCATCATCGGTTCCGGTCCGGCGGGTCTGGCGGCGGCCCAGCAGCTGGCGCGTGCCGGACACAAGGTCGACGTATTCGAGCGCGAGTCGCGGCCGGGCGGGTTGCTTCGCTTCGGCATCCCCGACTTCAAGATGGAGAAGCACTACATCGACAAGCGTGCCGAGCAGATGCGCGGGGAGGGCGTCACCTTCCACTGCAACATCGAGATCGGCGTCGACCGCAGCGTCGAAGACCTGCTCTCCACCTATGACGCGGTTCTCTATTGCGGCGGCTCTGAGACGCCGCGCCCGGCGAGCATCCCGGGCGTCGAGCTTGAGGGCGTGCATGACGCGATGCCGTACCTCGTCCAGCAGAACAAGCGCGTCGGCCAGGAGGAGATCACCTCGGTCGCCTGGCCGTCCGAACCGATCCTCTCCGGCGGCAAGCATGTGGTGGTCGTCGGCGGTGGCGACACCGCTTCCGACTGCGTGGGCACGGCGTTCCGGCAGGGTGCCGTGCGCGTGACGCAGCTCGATATCCGGCCGCAGCCGCCGGAGAAGGAAGACAAGCTGTCGGTCTGGCCCTACTGGGCAACGAAGATGCGCACCTCGTCCTCGCAGGCGGAAGGCGCGCAGCGCGAGTTCCAGGTCGCAACACTGGAGTTCATCGGCGAAGACGGCGCGCTGACCGGCGTGAAGTGCTGCGAAGTGGACGAGAAGCGGCAGCCCGTGGCCGGGACCGAGTTCGTCATCCGTGCCGACCTGGCTTTCATCGCCATCGGGTTCGCGGGCCCGAGGGAGAAGGGCGTCGTTTCCGAACTCGGCGACAGGCTCAAGCTGGTAAAGGACAACCGCCGCTCCACGAATGTGCAGGCGGACGATCGCAGCTACCGTACGAGCGTCGAGAAGCTCTACGCGGCTGGCGACGTGCGGCGCGGCCAGTCGCTGGTCGTCTGGGCGATTCGTGAAGGTCGCCAGGCGGCGCATGCCATCGACCGCGACCTGATGGGCTCGACCGTCTTGCCGCGCTGAGGGTACTTCGGCGCGGGCGCATCTGCCCTGCCGTCGCATCGCTTCAGCGATGCGACATCGTTCCTCGCAGGGACGAAGTGGTTGCCTTGTCCGGCGTCTCTTTTCCGGCCCTTGCGGCGTGCGTGCCGGGAAGCTGGAAGTCGTCGGCGCGCCCCGCCACGTCTGCCTGCTCAGTGTATGACGAGATTGGGGGGATGGGAGCCTGCCCCGATCCACCCAACAAGACCTCTCCGCCGTCGAGGGCAGGATCAGACAAGGCAATTGGCACGGTCCGGTTGGGTGCCGCGACGACCGGGCCGGTGGTGTCGCCAACTGGCGGGCTAGCCCCGCCGCTTCCGAGCAGGGCCCGCAAGGATTTTTCCGCATAGAACGCGAGCTTGCGCTTGCCGGCCGCCGTCAGGTTGATCCCGTCTTCCGTACGCAGGCGAACCGGCTGTCCGTTCACGTCAGGCCCGGTGACGACGAAGCTGCCTTTCTCGTCGACAAAACCGTCCCACACCTCCGCATACTCGATCCCGGCGTCCGCCGCGGTCTTGCGGTAGATCTCGTTGAAGGCAAGGATGTCCGCGTTCATCCGGGAGGATTTGAACGAGGGCGTTCCCAACCAGATCACGGGCGCGCCGGCCATCTGGATTTCGCTGAGCAGGCTCGCGGTGCGCGCCTGGTATTCGCGCATCCACTCCTCCGAGCGCAGCGGTTGCTTCTTGTCTCCGATGGACATCGTTTGGCGGTCGTTCGCGCCGAGCGCAATGACGACCACAGAGGGTTTGACTTCCGCGATGATGGCGGAAATTTCCTGCGTCCAGTCATAGTGATCGGTGCGCACGAGGCCGGACGCGCCCTTGGAGCGATCGACGATCCGAACGGTCGGATCCTGGGCGAAGATGGCGTCGATGCCCTCGGCGGCCGCTCCCGCGATGAAGTCCCCGATGACCAGGACCACGCGCGCCGACGCCGCCTTTTCAACGATCTCAGGCTTGGCCTCGGGCTCGCGAGTCTCCACGGTCGTCGTGCGCCGCGACGTCACGCCCGTGGCAGGCTTTCGGGCGCTCGGCTTGTGCTTCGTTGCCGGCGGCGGAGGGGCCGGCCACAGCATCTGCTGACGCGGCTTGAAGAGGTTGCGCAGGGACCAGGGGCGCTCCTGCGCCTGCGCCACCGGGGCAAGGACCAGCGCGACAGCCGCAATCGCCGGCGTGAGCCAGGCTACGAGACGGGACGACGGCGCGCGCGGGCCCAAGCCTTTCCCTTACCGCTGGCGCAGCGACTGGAGGACTTCCAGACTCGGGTGGCCGTCGGCTGTCATCCCCATCGCCTGCTGGAAAGCCTTGATGGCCGAGCGGGAACCCTCGCCGATCTTGCCGTCGAACTTGCCCGAATAGTAGCCATGCTCCGAGAGGCGCTGCTGAAGCTCCTGCTTCTGGGCAAAAGTGAGCTTCGTGAACGGCCGGTTCCAGTCCCGTGCCAGCCCGCCGTAGCCGGCGATCTCGTCGGCGAGCAGGCCGACGGCCAGAGCATACTTGTCGGAGTTGTTGTAGCGCTTCAGCACGAAGAAGTTGTTCGTGACGAGGAACGCAGGTCCCGCCCGGCCGTCCGGCACCTTCAGCTCGGCCTTGTCACCGCCGTTGCGGAAGGTCCCGCCCTTGGCCCGGACCACGCCCATGCTGGCCCATTTCGACAGGGTCTGCGTCCCGGAGGGGAACTTCCGTCCTTCCGGCAGCACCACTTCGTATCCCCAGGTCTTGCCGGTCTGCCAGCCGTTCTTGCGCAACAGGTTGGCGGCGGTGGCCAGCGCATCCGGTACCGAGTTCCAGATGTCGCGCTTGCCGTTGCCGTCGATGTCGACAGCATAGGCCTGATACGAGGTCGGGATGAACTGGGTGTGACCCATGGCGCCGGCCCACGAGCCGGTAAGATGGCTCTCGTCGATGTCGCCGGACTGAAGGATCTTCAGCGCCGCAATCAGCTGCGTGCGGGCGAATTTCGCCCGCCGCTGGTCAGCGTAGGCGAGGGTGGCCAGGGAGCGCACCACCGAACGCATTACCTTGTCGTTCTTGAGGATCTCGCCATAGTTGGTTTCCATCGACCAGATGGCCAGAAGGATGTGGCGATCGACGCCGAAGCGCGCCTCGATACGGTCGAGCCAGGGCTTGTACTTGCGCGCCATCTCCCGCCCGACCTGGACGGACTGCTCATGGACGCGATTGTCGAAATAATCCCAGACCGGCGCGGTAAATTCCGGCTGCACGCGCGCCTTTTCCAGGACTTCGGGGTCGGCGGACGTGATGCCGCGGAATGCGCGGTCGAAGGTCGTCTTGGAGATGCCGTTCTCGGCGGCAACGGTTCGGAACGAGGCTACCCAACGCTCGAATCCCGGCTCCGCGGCGGCCTGGCCGGCGACCAAAGACAATCCGATCGCCACGACAGCGGTGGCGGTTCTGAGGAAGCGGACGCTCACCTGTCCGAGGGTCATTTTTTCCTCCATTGCAGCGTGCGGGACCCTGATTTTCGCACGGTGCAGTTAGCAACCCGTTTACCATGGACCCGCCTGGAACCAAATCTCGGCGCGCCGGTTGTCTGGCCCGATTGGGTATGTTCACGATCGCGACAGATTTCGGCGCGATGATGTCCACAAATTGATTCTCCAAGTGGGTCGTTTTCTATGAAGCGCGTTCGGAAGGCAGTTTTCCCAGTGGCTGGTTTGGGCACCCGGTTCTTGCCGGCGACCAAGTCGATCCCGAAGGAGATGCTGACCGTCGTCGACCGCCCGGTCATCCAGTACGTGGTCGATGAAGCGCGCGAAGCCGGCATCGAGCATTTCATTTTTGTGACCGGCCGCAACAAGGGCGTCATCGAGGATCATTTCGACCTCCAGTTCGAGCTGAACATGACCCTGCAGCAGCGGGGGAAGTCGGCTGAGCTGGAATTCCTGAGAAAGCTGCAGCCCACGCCGGGGCAGACCAGCTTCACCCGGCAACAGGAGCCGCTGGGACTGGGCCATGCCGTCTGGTGCGCGCGCGATCTGGTCGGCGACGAGCCCTTCGCGCTGCTTCTGCCCGACATGATCATGCAGACCGATAAGAGCTGCCTCAAGGCGATGGTCGATCTCTACAACCACACCGGCGGCAACCTGATCGCGGTGCAGGAATGCCACCCGGACGAGGCGCACAAGTACGGGATCGTCGGGCGCGGCGCGGACGTGCACACCGGCTTCGAGGTGACCGGTATGGTCGAGAAGCCGGCGAAGGGTACGGCGCCCTCAAACCTCTACATCAACGGCCGCTACATCCTGCAGCCGGAAATCTTCTCCATCCTTGAGACCCAGGAGCGGGGCGCCGGGAACGAGATCCAGCTTACCGACGCCATGCTGAAGCTGGCGAAGACATCGCCCTTCTACGGCTACCACTATCGCGGCAACACCTATGATTGTGGCTCGCCGGAAGGATTTGTCGAAGCCAACATCGCGTTCGCGCTGGCAAGGCCGGACATGCGGCCCATCGTGCTGGACATGCTCGAGCGCCTGATTGCCGACCTGGATCAAGAAGCAAGCCCACAGGCCGCCGAATAGCAGCCCTTCAGCGCTGCAGGCGCAGCCCCAGGAACATGGTGTTCGCGTCGTAGTTCCGGTTCTGAAGGTTGCTGTCCAGCCGCTCGTGGCGGAAGCGGCCGGTGATGCCGGCGTAGCGGTTCAGCCACCACGTCGCGCCGATCTCCGCATCGAACAGGAGATCGTGGTCCTGGGTGCCTGAATAGTTGCGCCAGCCAAGAGCGACGCCCGCGGTTCCGGTCAGGTTCGACCGGATCCGCCGCTCGACGGCGATGCGTCCCATGTGCAGCATCGAACCGCTCTCGCCGGCGCCGGTCGCTCCCTCCACCGTTGTCGTGGCCTCGATGGCGACATTGGTCTCGCGCTCAGGCGACCAGCGCAGGGCGGCGGCGATGGTTGGGCCCTCGATCGGGGCGAGCCGCTCGTCCACGAACTCCTCGCGGATGTAGCCGCCGGAAATCTCGCCGACGAGCTTCTCGTTCAGGTCTAGCTCGAAGCCGCCGCGGAAGCCGAAGCGATTGGAGGAGCGGCGGTAGCCGGCCGCATCCTCGCCTTCCTGGTATTCGCGCCGCCCGAGTTCCGCCTCAACGAACGGCGTGATGGCGGGCGAAATCTCGTAGCCGGTTCGCAGAACGACGGTCGCCAAGGTGGAGTTGCGATCCTTCTGGGAGAGGATCGTGCCGTCTTCCAGCTTGGCGTCGCTGTAGTCGTCGTGCTCGACGCGACCGGTCAGGGCGAAGCGGGCCTTCCCCTGATCCTTCTCCAGCCCAAGGCTGCCGGAAAAGGTTTGGAGCCAAGGCTCCGAAGCCGTTCCCTCGATCACGGTCGGCGACGAGGCCGTTTCCGGTGCGCGCTCATAGCCCGCTGTCGCGATGGCCCGCATGTCGTCGGAAATGTCGTAGGTGAACGTGGCGTCTACCCTGCCGCGGGCGTCCTCGTAGTCGCTACCCGACAGAGCACGCCGGAAGGTACCGTAGCCGTCCAGGGTGGCGGAGTGCCTGCTCCAGTCGGATACCGCGTTGAGGCGGAGGGTCGTCTCGGACAGGACGCCGGATTTGCCCTCTGGGCTCAGCTCCATGTTGCTGCTTGTGGCGAGCCCCTGCTCGAGTGTCGGACGCAGGATGAACGTTCCGACGCGAAGCCCGAGCGGGGCGTAGGGATCATCCTCGCCGGGCACGGTATGGCTCTGCACGGGCTCCGCCCTTGTGTTTGGTTCGTCCTGGAAGGGCGCGTTGCGCCGCGCCGGCTCGACGCGCGTGCCGCCCGTGATGGTCGGGTCGGTCTGCGTGTCCGCCGGTTCGCCTGCCGCATTTGCCTGGGTCGTTCTGCGTCTTGTATCGGCTGGAGGAGTGGCATTCGTCGCGGATCTATTTCCCTCGGACGCATTGCGTTGCGAGAGGCGCGGGGCCGGTTCGGGGTTCAGGGAAGCCGCACCCGTGAGCTCTGCGTCGTTGGCAACCGGGCCGAACAGGCTGGTGTCGTCAATCGTCTCGTCGGGGAGGGCGCCGGGGCTGGCCGGGGCATAGGTCGCCGCCGGCGCCCCATTTGTCGGATTTGCGGCGTCGGTGGACGGCTCGCCTGAAAGGCCGAATTCGCCGCGCAGTCCCGGGACGATCTGCCCCTGCTGGGCAAGCGCCGGCACCGCCGACCCGGCAACGAGCGTCGTCGCCAGCAGCCACAAGGGTGCGGGCATGCGTCGCAGGTCCGGTCGGGTTGCGCGGGACATGGGCTTCCAGATGCAATTCTCGCGGGTTTCGCCCGCTTACCAAACGGTAAAGGCGGTTGGTTAACGAGGCGTTTCGGTTAATCGAGTTGGTAAATGCGTCCACGAAAGCGGTAGACACCACCGCCCCGCGGCGGTATTCGCCTGTACATGCATGCTGGAGCGCTGAAGATTCTCTCGACGCCTGATCACTCGATCGAGTCGGCGTTGCGAACAGTCGCATTCGCCAAGGAAGGCGTTGCCGAACTGGCAGCAGCGCTGGAGAATGGCCTCGCCGATCCGTTTGCGCGTGCGGTTGACGTCGTGTCGCAGATTACCGGCAGGGTGATCGTCACCGGCGTCGGCAAGAGCGGCCACATCGGCTCGAAGATCGCGGCCACGCTGGCATCGACAGGTACGCCGGCCTTTTTCGTGCACGCTGCCGAAGCCAACCACGGCGACCTTGGCATGATCGCGCGCGATGACGCGGTTCTTGCCATGTCCTGGTCGGGCGAGACCTCCGAACTCAAGGGGATCATCTCCTATTCCCGCCGGTTTTCGATTCCGCTCATTGCGGTCACGTCGGGAGCGAACTCGTCGCTGGCGCGCGCGGCCGACGTGGTCCTGTGCCTCCCGAAAGCGCAGGAAGCCTGCCCGCATGGGCTCGCGCCGACCGTTTCGACCCTGCTGCAGCTCATCATCGGGGACGCTCTGGCGATCGCGCTTCTTGAGGCGCGCGGCTTCACCCCCGATCATTTCCGGACCTTCCATCCGGGTGGACAGCTTGGTGCCGGCCTCACGCGCATCAGCGAGATCATGCACCGGGGCGACGCTATGCCGATCGTCACGGCCGGAACGCCCATGCCCGTTGCCATCGAGGTCATGTCGGCCAAGAGGCTCGGCTGCGTGGTCGTCGTCCATGAGGATCATCGCGTGGCGGGCATCATCACTGACGGCGACCTCCGCCGGCGCCTTGCCGACAACCTGCTCAGCAAGACCGTCGATGAGGTCATGGTGAATTCGCCGAAGACCGTCGCCCCCGGCGATCTTGCCGCGAGCGCCCTGCGGATGATCGAGACCATGTCGATTACCGGCCTCGCCGTGGTCGAGAACGAGAGGCTGGTGGGCTTCGTCCACTTGCACGACCTGCTCAAGATCGGCGTCGCCTAAGCGACGCCACGACCGTCACTCGGCAGCTTCCACCACCAGGTCCATGTCGCGCACGCCGACGACCCGCACGCGCGTTCCTGCCGGCAGGTCGGGGCCCGTCACGCGCCAGACCGTGTCTCCGACGTGGATGCGACCGTAGCTTTCGCGGATAGGTTCGGTGAGCGTCGCCGTGCGGCCGATGAGCTGTTCGCCGCGCCGATTCAACAGGGGCTGATCGGTGTCGTCCTGACGCCTGGCTACGATGCGCCGGCCGATCACCGCGCTTGCGAGCGACAGCGCGAGGAAGACGAGGACCTGGACCTGCCAGCTCCACACTGCGAGGTTCCAGAGCCCGAGTGACAGCGCTCCGACAATGAGCGCGGCGATGCCGATCCAAAGCAGCATCACGCCGGGCAGAAGTATTTCCGCGGCAAGCAGCACCATGCCCAGAACCATCCAGTTCCAGGGGCCGAGCTGTTCGATCAACCAGGCAATCATGGCGACCTTGCTCAACCCCGCTCACCGCCGGGCGGCGAGAACGGCGAGGGCTGCGTTACGGGCGGCCGCGGCACGCGGCGAGGGGCCGCAGGGCCACCACCGTCATTGTCGCCGAACACCTCCTTGGCGATGGCGCCGATACCTCCCAGGCTACCAATCAGCGACGACGCCTCGAGCGGCATCAGGATGATCTTGCTGTTGTTGGCGGAGGCGATGCGGCCCAGCGCCTCGGTGTACTTCTGGGCGACGAAATAGTTCAGCGCCTGGACATCGCCCTTTGCGATAGCCTCCGACACAACCTGGGTGGCGCGGGCCTCGGCTTCTGCCGCCCGTTCACGCGCTTCCGCGTCGCGGAACGCAGCTTCCCTGCGGCCCTCGGCTTCCAGGACCTGCGCCTGCTTCAGCCCCTCGGCTTCGAGGATCTGCGCGCGCTTGTTGCGCTCGGCCATCATCTGGCGGGCCATCGATTCCACCAGGTTGGCGGGTGGCTCGATGTCCTTGATCTCGACGCGCGTGACCTTGATGCCCCAGACATGGGCGGCCTCGTCGACGATGCGCAACAGCCGCTCGTTGATGGCGTCGCGGTTCGACAAGAGCTCGTCCAGATCCATGGAGCCCATCACCGACCGGATGTTGGTCATCGTCAGGTTCAGGATGGCGTTCTCCAGATTGGCGACCTGGTAGGCGGCCTGCGCTGCATTCAGCACCTGGTAGAAGGCGACGCCGTCCACGGAGACGATCGCGTTGTCGCGGGTGATCACCTCCTGTGTTGGCACATCCAGAACCTGCTCCATCATGTTCAGCCTGGCGCCGATGCGCTCGATGAACGGAATGATGAGGTTGAGGCCGGGCGTGAGGGTGCGAGTGTAGCGACCGAAGCGCTCGACGGTGAAGTTGTAGCCTTGCGACACGGTCTTGATGCCCGCGAACATGACGAGCAGCACAAGAACGACAAGGACGATAATCCCGATGTCGAAACCGCTGAGTTCCATTGGCTCCCCCCTGAAAGGCATCCGGACGAATCAAGCTAAGCGGGCGACCGCGACGATACCATGCAACCGGGCCGGGTTCAGGTCAGTCGGTAAAGGTCTTCATCGCAGTCGCGTTCTCCCGACAGCGCCGTTGCGACCAGTTCGGACGCGATCTGGGAATAGGTGATACCGTTGCCGCCATAGCCCATGACGGCAAAGACGTTCGGCCTGCGCGGCACCCGGCCAATGAGGGGAAGCCCGGTCGCAGTGGTGCCAAAGGCGCCGGCCCAGGTGTAGTCGGGCGTCGTGTCCAGGAGCGGGAACAGCCGACCGAGCTTTGTCGCGATCGTGTCCATCTTCCGCGGAATGAGCTCGTCCCTGTGCTGCTCGTCCATGAAGGGCTCGTCCTCGCCTCCGCAGACCACCCGGCCGTCATGCAGAACGCGCATGTAGAGGTAGGGATCAGATGCCTCCCAGACGAATGCTTCGCCCGGCCAGATCGCGCGCTTCTGCGGCTTGGTCGCCAGTGCCCAGGTGGAGATGATCTGGTGGCTGGTTGGCGGGAGGACATCTAGGAGCTCGTAGCCTGTGGCAACCACCAGACTGGACGTTCGGATGAGCGGGCCCTGACGAGTGGCCGTGATCACCTCGCTCGATGATGTCTCGATCGCAGATGCCTCTAGCGGCGCGTGCAGGCGGGTGCCGCGATCCGCTGCCGCTCGCAGCATCCCGGCGGTCAGCTTGCGCGGGTCCAGTGCCAGATTGCCGTGTTCAAGGAGGGCGGAGCGCCCAGCTATGCCAAACCGGCGTTCCAGTTCGGAGGGCACGAGATAGTCGCTACGAAGGCCTGCCCGGCGACGCGCGAGGCCCTCCTCTCGCAACAGTGACGGCGTCAGCACGTTGCCGTCGAGATAGACGGACTGGCGCGGAGTCATGCGGCACTCGATTCCGCGTTCTCGGATGCGCGCCTCCAGATTGGCTATCGCAAGCCGCGAGCGTTGCCAGGCTCGCTCTGCTTTGTCGCGGCCGATCATTCGGGTCAGGATGGAGATCGGCTTGTCTATCTCATGCTGTACCAGCGCGGTGGTTGCGGCCGTCGATCCGAGCATCGGCCCGCGCCGATCGATGCAGATGACCCTGTGGCCATCGCTTGCCAATGCCTC
>Ga0182742_1001539_pt1 | contig 28977 bp, 27 predicted proteins | sample eDN5th37CBELigMG_FD_128880 | JGI IMG/M metagenome (GOLD analysis project Ga0182742, IMG submission 128880) | Enriched Miracle-Growth compost microbial communities from Emeryville, California, USA - eDNA 5th pass 37_C BE-Lig MG (version 2)... ...
CGCGGTCTCCCGGACGGCGGCGGCGATGCCATCCAGACCTGAGGTATTGTCCTGCCTTTGCTTCGCCATGGTTTGTCTTGAGCTTGTCTCCTGTCCTCGAAAAGGGGGCCACAACGCACAAAGTGATCGACGCACCATAGCCTGACGCCCGCCTGACACCTCGCAAAATTAGCGTAAGCTACGGCGGTTTCGGCATCTCCCCCCGTCGATTCGGATGCCCCTGACGCGTCGGGCCGGAGGGCCGCTGGCGCAGTTGTTGCTTCGCTTTCAGTGGATATATGGCCAGCATACCTGCCGCCTGTGAGCGGACGAAAGAAGGAACGAAACAGATGTCGGCAGCCGGCGAAAGCATCGAAAAGCTGGACGACATGATCGTCCGGACGGCGGAATCGACCGCCAGTCATGCGCGGGCCGCAAAGGACGCGATCGGCTCGGTCATCTTCGGCCAGGAGCGTGTGGTCGAACAGGCCCTGATCACGATTCTGTCAGGCGGCCACGGTCTTCTGGTGGGCGTGCCCGGCCTCGCCAAGACCAAGCTCGTGGAAACGATGGGCGTGGTCCTCGGCCTCGACGCACGCCGCATCCAGTTCACCCCCGACCTGATGCCCTCCGATATTCTGGGATCCGAGGTCCTCGAAGAGAGTCCCGGAGGCAAGCGCAATTTCCGCTTCCTTCCTGGACCGATTTTCGCGCAACTTCTGATGGCGGATGAGATCAACCGGGCGAGCCCGCGTACGCAATCCGCGCTCCTGCAGGCGATGCAGGAATTGCATGTCACCGTTGCCGGCCAGCGCCACGACGTGCCGAAGCCGTTCCATGTGCTCGCAACCCAAAATCCGCTCGAGCAGGAAGGCACTTACCCGCTGCCCGAAGCGCAGCTCGACCGCTTTCTGATGCAGATCGACATCGATTATCCGGATCACAATGCCGAGCGCCGCATGCTGTTCGACACCACCGGCGCCGAGGAATCGAAGCCCAAGGCCGCGATGAGCGGCGAAGACTTGATCGCCGCGCAGCGGCTGGTGAGGCGCCTGCCGGTCGGGGAATCGGTCGTCGAGGCGATCCTCACGCTGGTTCGCTCGGCCCGCCCCGAGAAGGACGAGCAGGACCCCATTCGAAAGCTGATTGCATGGGGCCCTGGACCGCGCGCGAGCCAGGCACTGATGCTGGCAGTCCGCGCCCGCGCTCTGCTGGGCGGCCGGCTCGCACCTTCGATCGACGACGTGGTCGCGCTCGCCGAACCCGTGCTCAAGCATCGTATGGCCTTGACCTTCCAGGCCCGCGCCGAAGGCGAGACCGTCGACGCCGTCATCGCCCAGCTGAAGTCGCGACTCGGGTGATCGATGGCGATCGAGCCGGACGCCCACAAGCTTGAAGCCGATGCCGTCCGGCATGCGAGTGGACAATCGCGCACGCTTGCAGCGAGTTTGCCGCGGCTGATGCTGGAAGCGCGGCGGATCGCCGCCACCGTCATTCACGGGCTGCACGGACGGCGCCGCTCCGGGTCCGGCGAGAATTTCTGGCAATATCGCCGCTTCCTTTCCGGCGAACCGGCGCGGCGTGTCGACTGGCGCCGTTCGGCCCGTGACGGTCATCTCTATGTGCGCGAGCAGGAGTGGGAAGCCGCGCACACCGTCTGGATCTGGCCGGATCGCTCGCCGTCCATGGCTTTTGCATCCGCGCCGGTGTGGGAGAGCAAGCTCGAGCGCACGCTCGTGGTCGCATTCGCGCTGGCGGAAATCCTTGTTGCGGGTGGCGAACGCGTCGGCGTCCCGGGGCTGATGCGTCCTACTGCCAGCCGCAACGTCATCGACAAGACGGCGCAGGCGATTATCCATGACGCCGGCGAACGCGCCAGCCTTCCACCGGCCTTTGCGCCGGCGCCGTTGTCGGAGATCGTTCTGCTGTCGGATTTCTGGAGCCCCATTGCGGAGTTCCGGCGCACGCTCGCGCAATTGTCGGGCACGCGCGCGCGCATCCATGTCGTGCAGGTCGTCGACCCGGCGGAAGAATCCTTTCCCTATTCCGGCCGCGTCGAGTTCCTCGAGCCGGAAGGCATGGGCAGCGTCACGGCCGGCCGCGCGGAAACCTGGCGCTCCGATTATTTCGAAAAGCTCGCCATTCATCGTGCCGCCATGCGCGAGGAAACCGACCGGGCGGGCGCGACCTTCATCATCCATCGCACCGACCGCCCGGCAAGCGAGCTGATCCTGGCCCTGCATGCGCACATGGGCGAGAGCGGTCGCGCACTGGCTGCCGCGCCCGCACGCTGGCTCCAAGCGGAGGCCAGCGCATGATCGGCGGTTGGCCGCTCGCTTTCGCGCAGCCCCTGGTCCTGCTTGGGCTGCTCAGTCTGCCGGCGCTGTGGTGGCTGTTGCGGATGATCCCGCCGCGTCCGCGCCGCATCGCGTTTCCGCCGGCGCGGCTTCTGTTCGACATCGCCCCGAAGGAAGAGACGCCGTCCCGAACGCCGTGGTGGCTGACACTGCTGCGTCTCTCACTCGCGGCGCTTCTGATCCTTGCGGCGGCGGGACCGATGTGGAATCCGTCGGTCGCCACCTCCGGCGGATCGGGGCCGCTCGTGCTGCTCATCGATGACGGCTGGGCGGCCGCGTCGACCTGGGATACCCGCCTGCGGACTGCCGACGACATGCTGGCGCGCGCGGAAGCGGACGGCAGGGCTGCCGCGATCGTTCCCTTATCGGAAAGCCGCGTCGCTACGCTGCAGACCGCGGCCGCAGCGCGCGTACAGCTACAGAACCTGACGCCAAAGCCGCATGCGGTCGAGCGGGCCGACGCTCTCCCCGCGCTGACCCGTTTGATCGGGACGACGCAAAATGCCGAGCTGGTCTGGCTGTCGGACGGGGTGCATCTCGGGCGCGCGGGCGAATTCGTCGTCGGTCTCGCCCGGCTTTTGGACGGACGCGCCATGACTGTCGTTGAAGGAGGCGTCGCACAGGCGCTGGCTTTGAGCGCCGCCGACAACAACGCCGGGGCCCTGACGGTCAAGGTATCGCGTGCAACGGCGGGCGCCGAACATACCGGCATCGTACGGGCCTTTGACCTGAAAGGCTTGTTGCTTGGCGAGGCGCCCTTCGCGCTGAAAGCAAACGACCGCGAAACCGAGGCGACATTCGATCTTCCGGTCGAGTTGCGCAACGACATCGCACGGCTGGATATCGCGAACGAACGCTCCGCGGGCGCCGTTCAATTGCTCGACAAGCGCTGGCGCCGCCGCACGGTCGGCGTAATCACCGGCGCCACGGCCGACACTGCGCAGCCATTGCTCGCCTCCACCTTCTACCTGCAGCGCGCGCTGTCGCCGTTCGCCGATATCCGATTGGGCGAGCGCGTTTCGCCGTCGGACATGGTGGTGCGCTTTCTCGACCAGAATGTACCGATGCTGATCCTGGCCGATGTCGGCAATGTGGTCGGCGCCGCGCGCGAGCGCCTTGCCAGGTGGGTCGCGGACGGCGGCGTGCTGGTGCGATTCGCAGGTCCCCGGCTTGCCGCCGCAGATGACGAACTCGTGCCCGTGCGACTGCGTCGCGGCGGCCGCACGCTGGGCGGCTCGCTGTCGTGGGAAAAGCCTCAGCCGCTTGCCGGTTTCTCGCAGGAAAGTCCGTTTGGGGGCATGCCGGTGCCGGATGACGTCACGGTCAATCGCCAAGTCCTGGCAGAGCCCGATTCCGGTCTTGCCGAGCGCAGCTGGGCGACGCTCGCTGACGGCACGCCACTGGTCACCGGCGCGCGCCGCGGCAAGGGCATGATCGTGCTGTTCCACGTCACCGCCGATACGCGCTGGTCGGACCTGCCGCTGTCCGGCTCGTTTGTCGAAATGCTGAAGCGGCTGGTCGCGCTCGCCGGCTCGACCGCGACCGCCGAACAGGCCAGTGCCGAGCGCGACCGCGAAACGCTCGCGCCCGCCCGCATGCTCGACGGTTATGGCGTTCTCAGTGCGCCGCCCGGGGCCGCCAAGCCGGTCCCCGCAAACTTCACCAGTCGCGCAACAGGCGATCATCCGCCCGGCTTCTACGGGCCGCCGGAGGGCTTGCTGGCGGTCAACACCCTGATCGCGGCGGACAAGCCGGAGGTTATCGATACAGCGCCGCTGAACGCGCGCCGCGACGTCTACCGCGTGAGCGAGCCGCTCGACCTGCGCGGCCCGATCTTCCTCGCCGCTCTCGCCCTTCTGCTGCTCGATGCGCTCGTGGTGTTCTGGCTCGCCGGCGGCGTCGGACGTCTGATGCGATCGCGCAGGCGCGCGGTCGCGACCGGCATCGCGCTTGTCCTTGCGAGCCTCGCTTATGGCGGAGAGACACAAGCGCAGACCGTGGCGCCGCAGCAGCGCGCAGCCGTCACATCACCGTCGGCGACAGCCGACGACTTCGCGATGAAGGCCGCTAATGAGACCAAGCTCGCCTATGTGATTACCGGTGATGCCGAGACCGACGCCATCAGCAAGGCGGGACTGAGCGGATTGACGATCTTCCTCGCCCAGCGCACCGCGCTGGAAGGCGGCGAACCGATCGGTCTCGACATTGCGCGCGACGAGCTCAACTTCTTCCCGCTGATATACTGGCCGATCGTGCCGGGCGCGGCGAAGCCGTCACCCGAAGCGCTGGCCCGGATCGACGCCTATATGAAGCGCGGCGGCACGGTGCTGTTCGACACCCGTGATGCGATCATGGCGCCACCGGGGCCCGGCGGCGAGTCTCGCAGCCCCGGCATGCTGGCCTTACGCGAGATTCTGTCCTCGCTCGACATTCCCGAACTCGAGCCCGTCTCGAAAGATCACGTGCTGACGAAGACCTTCTATCTGCTGCGCAACTTTCCCGGCCGCTTCAATAGCGGCCAGCTTTGGGTCGAAGCGCTGCCGGCGCAGGACGACCTCGACGAGGAAACCGAAAACAAGAGACCCGCGCGCGCGGGCGACGGCGTGTCCTCGATCCTGATTACCTCGAACGATCTCGCCGGCGCTTGGGCGATGCGGCCTGACGGCCAGCAGATGCTGCCGATGGTGGCGACCGAACCGCGCCAGCGCGAGATGGCTTACCGCTCCGGCGTCAACATCGTGATGTACACGCTGACCGGCAATTACAAGGCCGACCAGGTGCACGTGCCTGCGCTACTGGAGCGGCTGGGACAATGAACGAGGCCGTACCCTGCGCCTTTACCGCCCCCTGCAAGGGGGAGGTCGCGGCGGGTGGGGGTCGTTGTGAGGGATTGACCCCTCTCCGGCGCTGCGCGCCGACCCTCCCCTTTCAGGGGAGGGTCACTGAGAGGGTTCGCTTATGAACTTCGGTATCTCCTTTGCGCCGCTGGTGCCCGCCTACATCTTGTGGGCGGCGGCTGCCATGAGCGTCCTCATCTCCGCGCTGCTCCTGCTCATCCGCAGCCGCGGCGCGCTGCTGCGCGCCACGGCGATGGCGCTGCTCGTCTTTGCCCTCGCCAATCCCTCCTTCACCCGCGAGGATCGCGAGCCGATCCCGTCCGTTGCGGCGGTCGTGATCGACAAAAGTCCCAGCCAGAATTTCGGCACACGCGCGAAACAAGCCGAGGACGCGCGTGCGGCGCTCGCCGAGCGGCTGGCGCGCATTCCCAATCTCGAGGTCCGCGTCGTGGAAGCGGGCACAGCCGACGGCGAAACCGACGGCACGCGCCTGTTCGGCGCGCTTGGCGCTGCACTGTCCGACGTTCCGCCGGACCGCATCGCCGGAGCCTTCCTGATCACTGACGGACGGGTGCATGACGTTCCGCCGGACGCGGCACAAATCGGCTTCAATGCGCCGCTCCATGCTCTTGTCACCGGCCAGTCGAACGAGCGCGACCGGCGCGTGGTGCTGACCACCGCGCCGCGTTTCGGCATCGTCGGCCAGACACAAACCATCGTGTTCCGGGTGCAGGACCAGGGCGTCGGCCCCTCCACCGCACGCGTCACCATCCGCCGCGACGGCGAGCAGATCGAGACCCGCAACGTCACCACCAACACCCCCGTGCGTGTGCAGATCCAGATTCCACATGCCGGGCCGAACATCGTCGAGATCGAAGCCGCCCCGCTCGACAACGAACTGACGCCGGTCAACAACCGCGCCGTAGTCTCGATCGATGGCGTGCGCGACAAGCTGCGCGTGCTGCTGGTCTCCGGCGAGCCGCATGCCGGCGAGCGCACCTGGCGCAATCTCCTGAAGTCGGACGCCGCGGTCGACCTCGTTCACTTCACCATCCTGCGGCCGCCGGAGAAGCAGGACGGCACCCCGATCAACGAATTGTCGCTGATCGCGTTCCCCACCCGGGAATTGTTCCAGCAGAAGATCGGCGAATTCCACCTGATCATCTTCGACCGCTATGCGCGCCAGGGCGTGCTGCCAATCGTCTATTTTGACAATATCGCGCGCTATGTGCGTGACGGCGGCGCCGTACTGATCGCGGCCGGTCCCGATTACGCAAGCCCGACCTCGCTGTGGCGCACGCCGCTCGATGTGGTGCTGCCGGCCGAGCCCAGCGGCAAGATGATCGAGACGCCTTACCACGCGCGCCTGAGCGAACTTGGCAAGCGCCACCCGGTCACGCGTGCGCTGGAAGGCGGAGGCGACGAGCCGCCGCACTGGAGCCGCTGGTTCCGGCTGGTCGATGCCAGGGTCGGCCAAGGCTCGGCGGTGATGGAGGGACCCGACGGCAAGCCGCTGCTCGTGCTGTCACGCGAGGGCGAGGGCCGCGTTGCGCTGCTCCTGTCCGATCACATCTGGCTGTGGGCGCGGGGCTTCGAAGGCGGCGGGCCACATCTCGACCTGTTGCGACGGCTGTCGCACTGGCTGATGAAGCAGCCCGAGCTCGAGGAGGAGGCGCTGCGCCTCGCCGCGCGGGGCCGCGAATTGTCGATCGACCGGCAGACCATGGCCGAGACTGTGGACCCGGTCATTGTGACAACCCCGTCCGGCGAGACCCGCACCGTGACCCTGCAGCAGGCCGAGCCGGGCCTGTGGCGCGGCGCGACGCCCGCGAACGAACTTGGTCTGTGGCGCGCCAGCGACGGCAAGCTGACGACGCTGGTCAATGTCGGCCCGGTCAATCCGCGCGAATTTGCCGAAGTCACATCGACGCTCGATGTGCTGCGACCGCTCTCGACCGCGACCGGCGGTGATGCGCGTCGGCTCGATGACGGCGGCCGTGTGACTGTGCCACGCGTCGTTGGCGTGCGGTCGAGCGAGACTTTCCATGACGAGGACTGGATGGGGCTGAAGCTGCGCGACGCCAGCGTGCTGCGCGGCATCGGCGTGCTGCCGGTCTTTGCCGGGCTACTCGGGCTGCTGCTCCTGATCGGCTCTCTGGCGGCAACCTGGGCAAGAGAGGGACGGTAGCCGTCTTCGACGCGGCAGCGCGGAACGGTGCGCTGGCAGAATCCGGACGGAGCGAGACTACGACTCCTCGGGCCAGTCCGGACACACCGCGCCGGTCACGTCCCCGAACGCCCCCTCCGCCAACTCCACATACAGCATGCGGGCGGGATCGACCGGCCCCGGCATCGTCACTCGCCCGCGCGGGATGCGCTTGAACCCAACCCGCGCATAATAGGGCTCGTCACCCACCAGAATCACCAGCCTGTGCCCACGATCCTTCGCGTCCGCGAGCGCCCGCTGCATCAGCGCGAGCCCGATGCCGCGATCGCGGAACGGCGGCTCGATGGTCAGCGGTCCGAGCAGAAGCGCCGGCGTATCGCCGATCCGCACCTGGGAGAGCCGCAGCGAACCGACCAGCAGTGTGCCGACACGCGCGGTGTAAGACAGCGCGAGATCATGTCCGATGCCCTCGCGGACACGATAGGCGGTGCGGGCATAGCGCCCGGGGCCGAAGGTGCGCTCGTGCAGCCGCTCGATGGCCGTCGCGTCGTCTTCGGTTTCCGGCAGGATGGTGATGGAGAGATCTGTCATCGTGCGGCATGGCCAAGGGCGGGCCGCAGCGATTAGCACCTCGGGCCTGCGAAATCCATGCCTGCAAATCCATGGGCCTTCATGCCAATTTGCCGCTTGGCGCGGGCGCCCGCCGCCGCCATATCACGCGCTTGAAGCAGGGAGCGCGGTATGGGCTTTTTCCTCGATGGCGTCTGGCACGACACCTGGCATGACACCGGCAAGACGAAGGGCCGGTTTCAGCGCGAAGCCACCCGCTTCCACAACTGGATAACCCCTGACGGCGCTGCCGGGCCTACCGGCGAGGGCGGCTTTCCCGCACAGGCCGGACGCTATCACCTCTATGTGTCGCTGGCCTGCCCTTGGGCGCACCGGACGCTGATCTTCCGCAAGCTGAAAAAGCTCGAAGACCTGATCTCGGTGTCGGTGGTCTCGCCGATGATGTTCGAGAAGGGCTGGACGTTCAATCGCGACGAGGGCTCGACCGGCGATCACCTGTACGACGCTGATACGCTCGGCGAGATTTACCTCAAGACCAACCCGAAATATTCCGGCCGCGTGACGGTGCCGGTGCTGTGGGACAAGGAGCGCGGCACCATCGTCAATAACGAATCATCCGAAATCATCCGGATGTTCAATTCGGCGTTCAATGGGCTCACCGGCGACGATACCGATTTTTATCCGCAGGCGTTACGGCCGCAGATCGATGCGATCAACAGCCGCGTCTACGAGACCGTGAATAACGGCGTTTATCGCTGCGGGTTCGCCACCACCCAGGAGGCCTATGAGGAGGCCTTTGCGCAGTTGTTCGAGACGCTGGACTTCCTTGAGGGCCACCTGTCGACGCAGCGCTACCTGTGCGGCCAGACGGTTACCGAAGCGGACTGGCGCCTGTTTCCGACGCTGATCCGGTTCGACGCGGTCTATGTCGGCCATTTCAAATGCAATTTGCGGCGGGTCGAGGATTATCCAAATTTGTCCAACTACGTGCGCGAACTCTACCAATGGCCCGGCGTCGCGGATACCGTCGATCTCGACCAGTACAAGCGGCACTATTACGGCAGCCACAGGACGATCAACCCGACCGGGATCGTACCCGTAGGTCCCGCGCTCGAATTCATGCGGCCGCATGATCGCGGGCGATTCGGCTGACGATCGAACGCGAACGGCGCGTCGCCTGCGGCCGTGAAAAATCCGCAATGCGGGGAACGTTGGCTCGCGCGCCGACTTGGCCTCCTGTCATCCCCTGAAGGAGGAAGAAGATGAAAGCTCCAATATTCGTTGTCGCCGCGGCATTGCTGGCGACCCCGGCCCTTGCCCAGTCCACCACCACCACACCGCAGTCGAATGCGCCGGCCGCTACCGACCAGCAGTCGATGAACAAGTCCGCCACCGGGCAATGGCGGGCCTCCAAGCTGATCGGCGTCGACGTTTACAATCAGCAGAACGAGCAGATCGGTGAGATAAACGAGCTCATCCTGAATTCGTCGGGTCAGGTCGCAGGCGCCGTGATCGGCGTTGGCGGCTTCCTCGGGATGGGCGAGCGTAATGTTATGGTTCCGCTCAACCAGTTGAAGTTCTCGGACGAGGGTTCATCCACGACGGGCTCTGCCCGAGAGGGCGACAGGAAGTGGTATCCGGAACGGGCCGTCATGAATGCGACCAAGGATCAACTCAAGCAGATGCCCGAGTTCAAGTACTAAGGGGCGCGGGCGCCGAGTTTCGTTCTGAGGGGCTTCGCACGGCGAAGCCCCTCGCCTTATTCGTTCCCGGCTCTCGTCGCCCGCAGCGCGATCGGCCAGGCGAAGCCGAGTACGATTGCCGAGTTGACCATGAACACCACCGTGCTGACGGCCGGGCTGATCTGATCGATGATAAAGCCGATCCCGATCACCGCGGCTTCTCCCGCGGAGGCAATCGCCGCATAGACAACAATCAGTAAGATACCTTCCATGTCGCAGCTCCTCCTTCGCCCCGGGGAGAGCCTGAGGCAGTTCCGCCCATGGATCGCGGCGCATATGGTCGCAGCGGAACTTTTCCGGACGCACTTTGTTCCGCTTTAAGGACACCGCGTTCAGGCCAAGCGCAGGTCACAGTGAACCGCGTCACCACCACGCAGCCGGTGTTAAGCCGTCGAGCACCTCCGCGATCCGCGCCTTGGTTCCCGGTGTCGTTTCGGGAGGCAGGGCATCGCGGGAAAAGAAGCCATGCGCGACGATCTCGGCATTCGGCTGCGGCGGCTTGCGTTGAACGAACGCGACGGTGACGAACAGCGCCACATGGTCACGCCCCGAAACCGCTCGGTTATGATAGATACCAAACAGCCGCGGTTCGCGGAGGAGTTCGATATTGCCCTCCTCCATCATCTCGCGGCCGAGCGCTTCACGAAGGGTTTCGAGCGGCTCGACGCCGCCGCCCGGTAGATGCCAACCCGGCACATAGGAATGCTTCACCAGGAAAATCCGCCCATCCGGATCGATCGCCATGCCTCGCACCCCGAGCGTCAGCCCGCGCGAGAATCGCCAGTACAAATGCATCAGGTGGCGGATCATGACATGGGACTACCTTGGCCGCCGGCCTCCAATCGTGTTGCTCGGCTGAAGCGGCGGCGATCGGGCGTCGTCGCATTGTTATCCGACCCACTATAGTCTGAATCGACTTGAAGCTGATAAGCCGTCACCGTCCTTCCATGTTCATTCTGGCGCATCTGTCCGACCCGCATCTGGGGCCCATGCCATCGGCGCGTATCCGCGACCTCGCGGGCAAGCGCGCGATCGGCTTTATGAACTGGCACCAGCGGCGCAAGACGTTCCATCGCGGCGAGGTGCTGTCGCGGATTGTCGCGGACATCAAGGCGCAGCGTCCAGACCACATCGTCGTGACGGGCGACATTCTCAATATCGCCCTGCCTGGCGAGTTCGCGCCCTCGCGGGTTTGGCTCGACACCGTTGGTCCGCCGCACGACGTGACTTTCGTGCCCGGCAATCACGATGCCTATGTGCGCAAGGCCGCACGCCAGTGGCACTCCCACTGGGGCGACTTCATGAAGGGTGATACCACCGGAGCCGACCAGTTCCCTTTCGTGCGCCGGCGCGGAACTGTCGCGCTCATCGGGCTGTCGAGCGCCATTACGACTGCGCCGTTCATGGCCACGGGAAAAATCGGCGCGCCGCAATTGCACGCGCTGCCCGATCTGCTGGACCGGCTGGCATCAGAAGGGCTGTTTCGCGTCGTGCTGATCCACCATCCGCCAGTGACCAAACCGACGCACCGCTTCAAGCGCCTGCTCGACGCCGACAAGTTCCGCGAGGTGCTGCGCAGGCATGGCGCCGAACTCGTGCTGCACGGCCATGACCATATTCACTCGCTGGTGATGCTGGAGGGGCCGTCAGGCAAGATCCCTGCAGTCGGCGTGCCATCGGCTTCGGCCATTGGCGGCGAGGGCGACCTCGCCGGCTACAATCTCTACACCATTGCGAAGGCCGGAAATGCCTGGCGCTGCGGACTGATCAGGCGCGGCTTTGCACACGGCTCGGACGGCATCGTCGACCTCGGAAAGCAGGAACTCGCGGCCGCGTAAAAGAATCAAGCTGCTCGCCTTCCTACGTTCGTCCCGCGAAAGCGGCTGACCGAAAACCGGCTTCCGGATTGCGGCAATGAACGGCCCTATCGCTCAAGCCGATTCCATTCCGCCTCAACCGAACACCAGCGCCACGATCACCAGCGCCGCCGCGCCAAACATCAGCCCCAGCACGAACGCGCCCAAGGCACGCCACCCGCTCTGTGGCGGCTTCGCGCGGCGATCGTCATCCTGTGCAAGCGCGCGTTCGCGCTCGATCAGGCGACCGGCGATATAGCGGGTGATCGCCCTGACGGTTTCCGCAATGTCTTTGGATTCCGACAGGACCTTGCGGCCATAGCGGGTGTCCTGCACGAACCGGTAAGTCCGCTTGTCCCGGCCCATGAGGACATAGGCTGTGATATCGATCCAGAGCCTCGGAATATCGCCGCGACTGACGCCGCGGTCGAAGATGTCGGCATTCGCCGGAATGTCGGCAAAAATGATGTCAAGCGCTTCGTTGAGCATTTCGAGCCGCGCCGCTTCCGCATCGCGCATCTCGATCACGGTGCCGGAGCGTTCGGCAGACTCGATGCGGACCTGGCGCAGCGCTTCCTTCAGCGGCGAAGCGGATTGAGGCGCCTCATCCTTGCGTGTCTTGCGTCCCCACATAGCGCGGAAAGTAGCGTGCTTATTCCTCCCCTGAAAGTGGCCCTTCGCTTCAGCGAGGGGCCGGTTGGGATGATCTCAATGCAAAAGCCCGCCCGCCCTCCTTCACCCATGATCGGGTCAAGAGGAGATGCGGCGCGAAAGGCCGGATGGCACCTTCCATGGTCGGCGCATCACAGCGGGCCAACCGGACATCGCATGGATCGCGCATTCGTCTCCGCCCGCAGCACCGACGCCGCCATGTACACGGAAACAGTTCCGACGGCCGGTGCCGTGAGCGGCTTTCTTGGCGACGCGGTCAGCGGCCGCCGGGACCAGATAAGCAAATCCGCTGCAAAAACGGGGGCGACACCTCGCGAAAATCCGGTCGGCGGTCGCGTCTTGGCAACACGGCCGGGCCGGGAAGCGATTGTGCACAATCGCACCGATTCTGATCATTTCTAATATGACATGTGGGCGATCTGGATCGTCCCACACGTTGGGACGATATCCGCATAGAATTTTAAATTATCGTTATCTAACAATAACTTGATTGTGGTGGGCAATTGCCCATATCAATCCCCACATGGCAGGTGGGACCTTTTGTGGTTGACCCCCTGTATACAAGGGCGTTGGATCCGTCAAAAGAACAAGACTTTCTCTGACTGCGAGGAAAACGAGCGAGGTCGTGCGATGAACGCACAGGAGCTGCTGCAAGAAATCTCCGACTATTGCCGCCAGGCCGGGCTGGCCGAATCCACGTTTGGCAGGCGCGCCGTTAATGACGGCAAGCTGACCAGCCGCCTCCGCAACGGTGGGCGCATCACCACCGAGACGCTCGATCGCATCCGCACATTCATGACCATCCACAATGGAAGAGAGAGCGCGCGTCCAATGATCATCGAGCGTGGTGGCCGCCCGGCACCCATCGACCCCATCCCGGCGAGCTCCGCACCCGCCAACGCCAATGAAGACGGCAACCGTGAATTTCGGTTCTTCGACAACCGGCAGAAATATCTTCTGTTCGTGAATACGTGCAGCGAGAAATGGGTGGTGGCCAACAAGGTGGCGCAGGAACTCGGCAACATCCATCCGCGGCCGCCGGCGGTCCGACTGTTCGATGCGGGCCTCGGCGACGGTACGGTGCTGACGCGCGTAATGCGCGCGATGCATCACCGCTTCCCGAACATGCCATTCTATATTTCCGGCAAGGAGATCAGCCTCGAAGATATCCGGCTGACGCTCGAAAAGATGCCGGATCGGCTCTACGAGCACCCTTCAACCGTGCTGGTGCTCACCAACATGTACTATGCCGAAGCCCCGTGGCTGACGGTGAAGTCCACGGCAGCCGCCAACAGCCTTGTCTGGAACGAGGTTGCGCTGACCGGCAACACCTCGCACGATTTTGAGGAGCAGATCACGGGGCTGCAGGATTTCCTGTCGGAGAACTGGAAAGCCGGCGTGAGCCCGAAGACCGGCAATCCCGTCTATGAGCGCCCTGTCGTGCTCGTGATCTACCGGCAGGACCACAAATTCCTGCTCGATCCGATCATCCCGCGCCGCGGCGCCGCGCATGCCGACTTCGACCTTGTAATCGCCTCGCAACCCTATCGCGCGCGCGCTTCGGCCGAATTCAAGGCCCAGAAGGTGATCGCGCCGCTTGCCCGCGCGCTGGGCCCCGGCGGCCGCCTGATCGCGATTCATTCCTACGGCCACGATCCGGCTTCCGAAATCGTGCAAAGTGTCTGGCCCGGCGACAATCCGTTTCAGACCGACCGTCACGCCATCCTGCGCGAGGTGAAAAAGGCGCTGGGACCCGCCGCGCGCGATCTCAATTTCAACACCTATGCCGACAACCGCGCGATCTTCCGCTACGACATGCATACGCTGCCCAGTGAAGTGACCGGCTCGATCGGCACCTCCACCGTACTCGCCGCCTGGAACGCCGCGATCTATGTCTCGCAGGTCGAGGACGAGCGGCTCAACGAGGCGGTGAAGGACTCGCGCTATCTCGACGCCACGCGCGAAGTGCTGCGCAAGCACAACGGCCTCTGGTTCAACGACGAATCCTACGTCATCTCCCGAAGACGAGAATGATCAATGGCCGTCCCGCTCCGAAAACCGGCTCGGTTCGAGTCCGATACGGCCGATGAAATCTGTGCGTTCCTGACGGATTTCTCGCTGGAGGTGACGCGCCCAAAGGGCGCGGACCTCCAGGCGATCCGCGACAGCGCGGGGCCGGGCATTCGCGTTTATGTCAGCGCGATCCCGACACGGCCATCTGCCGAACTGGTCGAGCAGTCGGCAATGACGCGACAGTGCGGGCTCGAACCGGTGCCGCATATCGCGGTCCGCAATTATGCCAGTCGGGAGGAATTGTCGGCGCTGCTCAGCCGCCTTTCAGCGGAAGCCGGGGTGAAGCATGTGCTGGTCATTTCGGGCGATCGCGCCGACGCCGCGGGGCCGTTCAACAACGCCCTGGAGGTCATCGAGAGCGGGATTCTGCAGCAGCACGGCATTACCAATGTCAGCGTCGCCGGTCATCCTGACGGACATCCGGTGGTCTCGGGCGATGTGATGCAGCGCGCACTTCTCGCCAAGATTGAAGCCGCGGAGCAGAGCGGGCTTGGCGTAGACATCGTAACCCAGTTCGGCTTCGATCCGGGCGGGATTGCGCGCTGGGTCAAGAAGATGCGGGACCTCGGGATCGAAAGCCCGATCCGCATCGGCCTCGCCGGCCCGACCAATCTGACCACGCTCCTGAAATATGCCCAGCGCTGCGGCGTGAAGGCTTCCATCGGAGGCATCACCAAGCATGCCGGGCTTGTAAAAAATCTGTTCGGCGTCAGCGCCCCGGACAGCATCGTTCGCGCGCTGGCGGGCGAGAATGCGGCCGGCACTCTCGGCGCCGTGGCGGTGCATTTCTTTTCGTTCGGCGGGGTCGCCGCGACCTCCAAATGGGCTGCGCATGCCGCACAGCGTCGCTTCACGCTGGAAGGGCACGGCTTTTCGGTCGAGCAGTAAGGATTCGCAACCGAGCACCCCTTTTCCGCTCATTCCCGCGAAAGCAGAATCCAGTGTTGCTGCCTGGGTCCCCGCTCTCGCAGGGACGAACGGAAGACGGCAGAGGGCAGTAGTCCAACAAAAAAAGCCCCCGCTCTCGCAGGGGCTTTTCGCATTCCAGGATGCCGCTCGATTAATTGACCTCGCGCCAGATGCCGAGCGATTCCTGCATCGGACGGTCCGAAATCGAGAACAAAACGCTCTGATCGTCGGCCTTATGCGAATATTGCTTCCAGGACGGGATCACGAAAACGTCGCGCGGCCCCCACTCGAACACTTCGCCCTCGATCGTGGTCTGGCCCTTGCCTTCGAGGCACGTGAAGATAGTGCCGTCGGTAGAGCGATAGGGCTGGCCTTTGAAGCCCTTCGGCAGCAGCGACAGATGCGCGCCCATGGTCGGCGTCGACCAGCCACCGTTGAACGGATTGGCGTAGCGAAGGCGGAAGCCATGATACGGGTTGATGTCGTCGGTCTTCGCCATGCGGTCGAGTATCGGACGGACCCGATCGTAAGCATAGTTGATGATCGGCGATTCCCTCTTGGTGTCGGTGCCATCCGGCAGCACGCCTGAGCCGTAGCGCCACAGCGAGTCGTTGTCGGTGAACTTGGTGTTCTGCACCGCCGAATCGAGATGCTCGGCGAACGCCGTCTCGAAGAAGTTGATGGTCGGAACATCGAGTACGTCGAGCCAGATCATCGGCTTGCTCGACTCGTTGCCGTGATCGTGCGCGGTCCAGCTCGGGGTGAGGACGAAGTCGCCGTATTTCATCAGCGTCTTCTCGCCGTCGACCTGGGTATAGGCGCCGTCGCCGTCCAAAATGAGCCGGATCGCACCTGCCGTATGGCGGTGCGCGCCCGCGATCTCACCCGGCAGGATGAGTTGCAGCCCGGCATAGAGCGATGGCGTGATGCGCGACTGGCCGCGCAGGGCCGGGTTCTCCAGCACCAACACGCGGCGTTCTGCCTCCTCCGCGGTGAGCAGACCGCCGGCCTCCTCCACCATCGGCCTAACCTCGTTGAAATGCCAGATCGCGGGGGCGGCGATGGATTTCGGGCTCTTGGCGACGAGATCCTTCAGCACCTCCCACAGCGGCGCCATATCGCGCTGGGAAATCTTCTCGTAGAAGGCGGCGCGCTTGGGATCCTTGCTGCCCTCATAGACTTTGGCCTTCTTGTCATTGACCTGAACGGCGCTGGCGGTCGCCATTGCATTCCTCCTGAGCGATTTCGGTTGGTTGCTGTAACAATAGTCGCAAATCGGCCCTGATCCTAGGGGTCGCCCAGCCGGGCATATCAGCCATTCGGGCTTTTCACCGGGTGGAGAATTGACCTGCATCAACCCGGAGGGCGCTTGGTCCGCTCCCCCCGCAGCGGGCCTCAGGTATTCACCGAGCCGCCGTCGACCGCAATGGTCTGGCCGGTGACGAAATCGCTGTCCGGCGAAGACAGAAACACCAGCGCCCCAAGCAGGTCCTGCGGAAACTGGTCGCGCTTGAAGGCGCGGCTCCCGACGACCCGGGCCTTCAGCGCCTCGTCATGGGTGCCGCTAGCGACCAGCGTGTCGCTCATCACCAGCCCCGGCGCCAGCGTATTGACGCAGATGCCGTATTCACCGAGCTCGCGCGACAGGGTGCGGGTAAAGGTCGCAATCGCGCCCTTGGAGGCCGTGTAGTGCAGCATGCCCGGCAGCCCCTTGTAGACGGTACCGGAGCCAATATTGACGATCTTGCCGTATTTCCTGGCCATCATATGCGGAACCGCGTGCTTGACGGTCAGGAACGACCCGCGGACGTTGACCGCAAAAACCTTGTCCCAGAGGTCCACATCGATGTCCTGGACTCTGGTGTGCTGCAGCGGGGCGAATAGCGCCGCGTTGTTCACCAGAATGTCGATTCTGCCGAACCGCTCGACGGTCTGGTCCATCAGCGCCTTGACCTCGTCCTCGCGGCTGACGTCGCAGGTCACGCTCATCGTCGCATTGGCCCCATATTTCGAGGCCAAATCGCGCGCAGCCTCTTCACTGCCCGAAATATCGGCAATCACGACCCTCGCGCCTTCCGCGGCCAGCGCTTCGGAATAGTGCCGCCCGATACCCTTCGCGCCACCCGTAACGATTGCGGTCCGCCCTGCCAATCTACCCAGCTCTGTCCTTGCCATGTCTGTCCCAGCCTTTAGAAAGTCGGCTGGACTTATGCACCGTCGAAGGAAGAAAGCGCAATATGACTTCACGTACCGAAGACCGCCTTGCCATCCGCGACCTGGTCGAGAATTGGGCCGTTTTGCGCGACGCGCGGTTGTGGGATGAATTCCGCAAAGTCTGGCACGACGACGGCGTCATGCAGGCCACCTGGTTTCAGGGCACAGCCGACGAATTCATCAAGGTGAGCCAGGAAGGCTACGACAAGGGCGTACGGATCCTCCATTTCCTCGGCGGCATGAATATCGAGATCAACGCCAACCGGGCGATCGCGCAGACCAAGATGACGATCTCCCAGCGCGGTCCGGTCGATGGCGTGATGTGCGACGTGGTCTGCACCGGCCGCTTCTACGACTTCTTTGAAAACAGGTTCAGCAAGTGGGGCCTCGTGCTGCGCCAGCCGATCTACGAGAAGGACCGCTGCGATCCGGTCGATCCGGCCGCCACACTCAAACTCGATCCGGAGATCCTGAAGCTCTATCCGGAAGGCTACCGGCATCTCGCCTATCTGCAGCATAAGATCGGCTACAAGGTAAAGCGCGACATGCCCGGCCTTGACGGCCCGGAACTGGAGGCGCTGTACGCCCGCGGCAAGTCCTGGCTGGAGGGCGGCCCGCTCTGACAGCCGGCCGAAGCAAATTTTTGGGGGGAATTCCGACGATGACATCCGCACTGTTCTCGCCCTTCACGATGCGAGGGCTCACGCTCGCCAATCGCATCGTGGTGTCGCCGATGTGCCAATACGCATCGAATGACGGCTCGGCCACCGACTGGCATCTGCAGCATCTCGGCAGCTTCTCGCTCGGTGCCGCCGGCCTCGTGATGACCGAAATGACTATGGTCAGCCGGGTGGGCCGCATCTCGCACAAATGTGCCGGCCTGTATTCGGACGACAACGAGACGGCACTGAAGCGCGTGATCGACTTCTGCAAGTCGGTCGGCGTCGCCAAGCAGGGCATCCAGATCGGACATGCCGGCCGCAAGGGCTCGACGCAGCCGCCAGGACTGGGCGGCAAACCGCTGAAAGCCGACGAGGATGCCTGGGAGACACTCGGGCCCTCTCCGATCCCCTTCGGCGAGGGTTGGCCCCGCCCGCGCGAGATGACCACGGCCGACCTCGAGCAGGTCCTCGGCGAATTCGTGAGCGCGGTCCGGCGCGCCGAACGCATCGGCTACGACCTCGTCGAGATCCATGGCGGTCATGGCTATCTCCTGAACCAGTTCCTGTCGCCGCTCGCCAATCAGCGCAGCGACGCGTATGGTGGCTCGCTGGAAAACCGCATGCGCTATCCGCTCGAGGTGTTCGCCGCCTGCCGCGCGGTGTGGCCGAAGGACAAGCCGATGGGCGTCCGCGTATCCGCTGTCGACTGGGTCGAGGGCGGTACGACGGTCGCGGACACCGTCGCTTTCGCAAAGGAAGTGAAGAAGCTCGGCTGCGACTATGTCGATGTGTCCAGCGGCAATGTCGACCTGCGCCAGCAGATTCCGTTCGCACCAGGATACAATGCGCCATTCGCCGAGAGGGTGCGGCACGAAGCGCAGATCCCGACCATGACGGTCGGGTTGATCACGCAGGCGCGGCAGGCTGAAGAGATCGTCGCATCCGGCAAGGCCGACCTGATCGCGATCGCGCGCGGAGCGATGTACAATCCGCGCTGGGCCTGGCACGCGGCGGAAGAACTCGGCGCTGAAACCGAATATCCGCCGCGCGGCCGGGCGGCGCATCCTTCGATGCGCCCCCAAGTGTTTCCGAACCGGGCGGCGAAAAGCGCCTGATCGGACGTAGCCGCACCGTCGGGCCGCAGCACACGCAATCTGTGTTTAGATGATTTCCCGTGCTGCGGCCGATATATTTGCGAAGCGACCGCATTCAGGCCTACGGCTGGCGCGGTCGCTTCGGTGCAGGCCGATCAGGCCTTGTGGTGCTGGTGACGCTCGACGAATTTCGCGAACGCCTCAAGCTGCTGCTTGACGATGGTGCGGGTTGCCTCGTCCTTCATTTCCCCGGTCTTGTCATCGAACTTGTTCTGCGCCTGCGCAACCAGGACTTCCGGCGTGTTGAACACGAAAGCATTCAGGTAAACCATCGACTGCCGCATGTGATATTGCGCGCGCGCGCCGCCCAGAATGCCCATCGAGCAGGATTGGAGGCAGACGGGCTTGTTCGCGAAGGGTTGATCCTTCATCCGCGAAACCCAGTCGATCGCGTTCTTAAGCCCGCCCGGGATGGACCAGTTGTATTCCGGCGAGACGATGATGACTCCGTCGGCGGCCCGAATGGCGTCCGCGAGCGCGGTCGCCGCGGGCGGGAAACCCTCGGCCTGCAGGTCGCTGTTGTAAAGCGGCATCTCGATCGTAGGCGAGGCCTTAATGGTCATGCCGGCTGGAGCAAGGCTCGGCAGCAGGTTGGCCAGCATGCGGTTGAATGAACCCTTGCGAAGACTCCCGCAGATCGTGATCACATTTGACATTCTGAACCTCTCTTCACGCGCACGCGTTTGGATGCAATTCGTGCCGGCGGCCGCTGTTTAGCGGCGCGGCGGGGTATTGTCATCTGCATCAACGACAATGGGCCGGCATCGTTGCCGGCCCATTGCTTGTGAGATGAAACGGTGGCTAGCGCTGCTCGATGCCGGCCTTTTTCATCAGGTCGCTCCATTTGGCGATTTCGGAGCTGACATGCTTGGTCAGTTCCTCGTTGGTCGAAGTCTTGACCACGATCCCGGTCTTGGCGATTGCCTGTTTCACTTCGTCCTTGGCGAGAACCTCGTGCACCGCCTTGGTCAGTTTGTCGACGATCGGTTGCGGCGTGCCCACCGGCAGGGCAAAGCCATACCAGCTCGTGACGTCGTAGCCGGGCACGCCTGCTTCGGCGAGCGTCGGCAAGTCCGGATAGGCCTGATTGCGCTCGGTCGAGGTGACCGCCAGCGGCTTGACATTTCCGGAAGCAATCTGGCCCCGCACCGCCGGCAGCAGTTCGAAGGTCAGCTGTACGTCATTCTGCATCAGCGAGGTGATGACTTCCGGCGTGGTCTTGAACGGCACATGCTTGATATCGGTGTCCGACAGAACGCGGAACAATTCGCCGGCGAAGTGCTGTGTTGTGCCGACGCCCCCCGCCGCGCCGTAGTTGTACTTGCCGGGATTGGCCTTGGCTTCGGCCAAAACACCCTTCACGTCCTTCACAGGAAACTTCGGCGAAGCGACCAGCAGCAGCGGCACCGTGCCGATCTGCGTGACCATCTGGAAGTCCTTGATCGGGTCAAAGGACAGCTTCTTGTAAAGGGCGCCGGCGACCGCATGCGCGTTGCTGAGAACGAGCACGGTGTAGCCGTCCTTCGCAGCCTTTGCGACCTGGTCGGCGCCGATCGTCGAGCCTGCGCCGGGCTTGTTCTCGACCACGAAGGATTGCCCGAGCTTGTCCTGCAATTGCTGCGCAATGATGCGGCTCACAATGTCGGTGCCGCCGCCTGCGCCGTAGGGGACCAGGAACTTCACCGTCCGCGTCGGCCATTCCTGCGCGGAAGCCGGCCCTGAAGCGGCGCTTGCAAGACCGAGCCCGAAAGCTGCCGCCAGCAGCCACGTTTTCAGAGTCATTCGCGATCCTCCGTGTCCCGTTTGATTGCGTTTGGGCAACGCAGCGTTTGGCGCCGATTGCTTCCGAGTGTCGAGTGTTACGTGGGCTTGACCTAAGTTCACACACGTGAACTAATTCAGTTAATGAAACCGAAGTCGCACTCAGCTGTCAAGTCAGCGGACCGCGCTCTCGACATTCTGGAGTACGTCGCGGATGCGGCAGAACCGCCCACCTTCTCGCGCTTGCTGTCTGATCTCGGCGTGCCGCGCAGCAGTCTGTTTCACCTCCTGAATAATCTGCTGGTACGTGGATATCTGACGCAGGAAAGCTCAGGCGGCCGCTATCGCCTTGGCCAGCGCATCGAACAACTGGCAGCAAGGCTGCAAGCACCGAGCCTCACATCGGCGGTCCTGCCGCATCTGCGCGCGCTGAGCGATGCACTGAACGAAACGTCCGGATTCAACATCTGGACCGGAGACAGTGTCGAGGCCATCGCAACCGCAATGGGCCACCAGGCCCTCGCGTTCACGATGAAGGTCGGCGAACGGGCGCCGCTTTACGCGGTCTCTTCGGGAAAGATCGTCCTGTCGCGAATGGGCAGCGCGGAATTCGAGGCCTATCTCGCGCGCGTCGAATTGCAGCCGATCACAGCCCGAACCCTGCAGTCCAAGGGCGCGTTGCGACGGGAGATCGTCGCCGTGAAAAAGGACGGCTTCGGCTATTCGCACGAGGAATTCACCCCCGGCATCACCGGCGTCGCGACGGCGGTGGTCAAGGACGGGCAATTCCTTGGCACGGTAAATCTCGCGGTGCCGTCGGCGCGCTTCACTGACCGCCAGGATGTGGCGTTCCGCCGGGAATTGCGCTCCGCCGCGGCATCCCTCAGCCATGCCCTGCGGATCGATGCGCCTCGGAGCGAGTCCCGGTCAATCGGGCAGCGATAGCAGCTGATCGTCAACGCCGACCGAACGCGCGGTGGCGCGCAGCGCGTCGCACGTTTCCCTCGTGAGCGGAACGCCGTTCGCGAGCCGGTCGGCTCTTCGCCGCGCTTCCGGTTCGCCGGGCAGCAGCACCGGTTCGTTCGCGTCGATCGGCCGGGTGCTTTTCACAAAGGCCAGAAACCGCGACAACTCGGCCGGCAGCAGGTGTTCCGGGTCGATCCGCTCAGGGTCGACATAGAATGAGAACATGCCCTGTGACCAGCGCTTCTCGGGGTCGGATGCTCCATTGCCGGTGAGCGCGCCGCCGAGCAATTCGCACATCAGCGCGAGGCCGGAGCCCTTGTGATCGCCGAAGGCGCGCAGCGCCCCTCGTCCCTTCTTATGGTCTCGAATGCCGGACGTGCGATCGTAATCGCCATAGAGTTCACGCGGATCATCGCTCGGTTGTCCGTCTGCGGAAACGAGCGCATCTGCCGGCAGCACCTTGCCGCCCTGGCTCGCGACCAGCACCTTGCCCTCGGCAACCAGCGACGTCGCGAAATCCAGTATCACCGGCAATCCACCCGGCCGCGGCATGCCGATGCAGACGGGCGCGGTCGAGAAACGCCGGTCGATGCCGCCGAAGGGGGCGACCAGCACCGAACCCGCCACATTGACGAAATGCACCGAGACGAGGCCGTGTTCGGCCGCCATCTCAGCCCATTCACCGACACGGCCGACATGCCCGGAACGGCGCAGCCCGATCGCCGACAGTCCGTGCGCACGACACTTCTCAATCCCAAGCGCGACGGCTTGCGGCGCGATGGTCTGGCCGAAGCCGAACTTCCCATCGAGGACCGCGATCACCGGCGTGTCGACCACCCGCTCCGCAGTCTGGTCTGCGACCAGAAGCCCGTCCCGCTTCCAGGCGGCATAGCGTGGCACGCGCGCGACGCCATGGCTGTCATGGCCGGTGAGATTGGCATTCACGAGATAGCGGCCGATGCGTTCGGCCTCGGCGCGCGAGGAGCCGAGCGCTGCGAAAATATCGGCGACAAAGGATACGAGCTTTGCCCAATCGACGCGGTGCATCGTCACGAGCCCTCCCCCGCCGCGATCGCGGGCGCGACCACGTCCTTCCAGTTCGTAATGGGCTCGCTCAGCCGATTGTCGCGCCGCAGATAGGCCGCAGCCCGTTCGATGCCGAACACGCTGCTGCTGAAATCGTCCCCCAGCTCGCGCAGCACGGCTTCGACCGTACGCGCGTCCAGTGAGTTCGAGGGCTCCCATCTCAGCCACACCATGGCAGCGCGTCGCGGATCCTTGCGGATCACGCCGGAGGCTTCGTCGATTGCTTTCGACAAGACGTCGGAAAGTTTCGGATGAGCGGCGAGCGCGGCTTTTGGCGAGGCCATCACCAGAAACGATGTCTTGCCCCCCATGATCTCGGTGGATGAGGTTACCGCCCGTACCTTCGGCTCTTTCAGCGCGATCTGGGTGAAGGGCGGCGAAGAGAAATAAGCGGCAACTCCGTCGGCCGCGGTCAGCGCGTCCAGCGACTCCTGATGGGGCATCGCCACGAGTTGCCCGCCGAGCCGGTCTGCGCCGCCGGGCGATGCGCTCGCGCCCATCCTCAGATAAGTCACCTGCGGCGCGGTCAGCATCGGGACGGCAATCTTGTCTGAACGTTTCAGATCAGACAATGACCTGATGTCCGGCCGCGCCGTCACCAGCACCAGCGGCAGCGTGGTGATGCCCGACACTGCCTGCAACTCCTTGGGCGTCCGCCGCGCAGCGTCGCGCGCCAGCAAAAAGGCGGTCAGGCCATAGGCGCCGGCGACAATCTCGCCACTCGCCAGCGCCTGCCGCATCGGTGTAGCCGCGGAAAAGCGCCGCACCCTGACTTTCCCGTTCAGGCCGTTCGCCCGCGCATGCTTGTCGAGGAGGCCAAGGTCCTGCGCAATGAACAGCGGCAGGAAACCGATTCCGTGTCCGACGCCGACCCCGATCTCGCGGCTCGGCGTCAGGCCGGTGGATTTATCACGGGTCTGCGACGCACAGGGCGCAGCAATGAGGAGCGCGGCGCAGAGTGTCGCGAGCGCGCTCCCCCGCATCCGCTCAGGCTTTCTTCTCGTCCTCGATCGGATTGACGAGAATGCCGATGCCCTCGATTTCGATCTCGCAGACATCGCCGTGCTTCATCCAGAGCGGCGGCTTGCGCGCGTGACCGACGCCCGACGGGGTGCCGGTGACGACAACATCGCCCGGCATTAGCGTCATGGCCTGGGTGAGATCGACCAACGTCTCCGCCACGGGGAAGATCATGTTCGCGGTATTGTCGGATTGCAGCACATTGCCGTTGAGCCGGGTTTCGATCTTGAGACCGACCCCGCCGGGCGGCAACTCGTCCGCAGTGACCATCCAGGGCCCAAAGCCGCCGGTCATATCGAAATTCTTGCCCATGTCCCATTGTGCGGTACGGCGCTGGAACTGACGGATCGAGCCGTCATTGAAGCAGGAATAGCCCGCAATGCAGGAATAGGCGTTATCCATCGTCAGATGCTTCGCCTGCTTGCCGATCACGATCAGCAATTCGCATTCATAGTCGAGCGTCTCAGACGCGAGTGGCCGTATGATCGGCATCTTGTGCGGCACAAGCGAGGTCGTGCAGCGCATGAAGATCGAGGGCGCGGTCGGCTTCTGGTGGCCGCCCTCCTTGGCATGCTCCAGATAATTGAGCCCGAGGCAAACGATCTTTCCGGGATTGGCCACCGGAAGCGTGTATTTGATGCCATCGAGCGGGACACGGGTCGAAGCCGGCGCGCGCTTCGCGGCATCCGCGATGGCGGACAGATCGCCGCCGGAGTGCGCCAGCACCGCCCCAAGATCAGACGGGATATTCGGATCGACCGCCTGCAGGTCAATGACCTGGTCGCCCTCTATAACGCCGAGATGCAATTGTCTGTCGCGTTCGAAACCGACGATCTTCATGAGGCAGAAATCCCGAATTTGGCTTGATGGAGGACCCCAGCGTCCGGTCGGATGTTTAGCCGCTCGGGATGCGCTCGCCAAGACGGCGGCATGCAGAGCAGGCCGCGGCCTCATGCGCCCAGCGCCCGAATGCCTGCGGCCCGAGCGGGCTGACCTTTGAGTGGCCGGCCAGCGGTCTCAGTGTGCCGGAGCCAACTCCAGCGCGCAGACCGCGAAATTACCGTCCGCATCGGTCCAGCAATCCAGGAGGGCCCACCCGGCGCCCCGCGCCAGCGCGGCAAAGGAGTCGGCACTGTATTTGTAGCTGTTTTCCGTGTGAATGGTTTCGCCGGCGCGGAAGCCGAAGCTTGACCCGGCCACCGTCACCGTCTGGCGGGCGCGGCTCACCAGATGCATCTCGACCCGGTTGCGATCGCGGTTGAAGAAGGCGCTGTGATCGAACGCGCCGAGCTTGAAAGTGCCGCCGAGCTCGCGGTTGATCCGCCTCAGCAGGTTCAGATTGAATTTCGCGGTCACACCCGCGCCGTCATTATAGGCCGCATTCAGCAGCTTTTCGTCCTTGATCAGATCGACGCCGACCACCAGAACGGCACCGTCGCCGAGAATCATCCCGGCGTGGCGCAGAAACGCCGACGCCTCCTGCGGCTCGAAATTGCCGATGGTCGATCCGGGAAAAAATCCGATCTTGGGCAGGTCCGCGACGGCGTCCGGCAGCGCGAACTGCTTCATGAAATCGGCAACAACCGGCAGAATTGCAAGGTTTCGATAATGCTTCCGCAAGGCGGCCGCTTCGGCATTCAGGAAATCGCCCGAAATATCGACCGGCACATAGGCTTTCAGTTTCCTGGCGGCATCGAGCAGAAAGCGCACCTTGATGCAGGCGCCGCTCCCGAATTCAACAAGCGCCGCCCCGGTTGGAAAATGCTGCACGATCGCTCCCGCCTGCATACGCAGAATTTCGTGCTCGCTGCGGGTCGGATAATATTCCGCCGTGCGCGTGATGTCTTCGAACAGGCGCGAGCCTTCGCTGTCGTAGAAATATTTTGGCGGAATGCGCTTGGGCGTCATCGATAGGCCCACGACCACGTCGTGCATGAATGTTTCGGTTTCGGCGCCGCTCGAAGAGGGCGGCGCTGCAACTGTGCTGGTTTTACGAATCACTAGAGATACTCCGCAAGTCTGAGCCCGGTGAACTGCCAGCGTGCCGGCGGATAAAAGAAATTGCGGTAAGTGACCCGCGCATGGCCATCCGGTGTCGCCAGCGACGAGCCGCGCAGCACCATCTGATTGACCATGAATTTGCCGTTATATTCGCCGATCGCCCCCTCCGGTGCGCGATAGCCCGGATAAGGCAGATAGGCGCTGCGGGTCCATTGCCAGACGAGGCCGAAGGCATCGTCGATCAGCTTGTGCCGCGCAGCGACTTCCCATTCCGCTTCGGTCGGCAGATCCTTGCCGGCCCAGCGCGCGAAGGCGTCGGCCTCGTAGTAGCTGACATGCATCACCGGCGCGGCAGGATCAATCTCGCGCAAGCCTCCGAGCGTCATCGCGTGCCAGTCGCCGCCAACCTGCCGCCAATAGCCGGGCGCCTGCCAGTCCTCGGCCTCGCGCCGCGCCCACCCGTCGGACAACCAGAGCGAGGGCTTCGCATAGCCGCCATCGGCGATGAATTCGAGCCACTGCGCATTGGTGACGAGTCCCCGTGCGATGCGGATCGGATGTGTCAGCACCCGATGCTGCGGGCCTTCGTTGTCGAAATGGAAGCCGTCGCCGGGGTGTCCAATCTGATGGATGCCAGGCGGAATGTCCGAATACGCCGTGCCAGCCTGTGCCGGCGGCATAGACCAGCCGTCCTCGTAGGCCGGGTGGGTCGGGTTCTGCGCGAACGCATGCAGGATGTCCGTCAGCAACAATTCCTGGTGCTGCTGCTCGTGGTGCAGTCCGATTTCGAGAACCGGACTGATCTTGCGCGCGAGCGCTTCGTCCGCATGCACAATCAGGCGGTCGACCGCCTTATCGACATGGGCGCGGTAGGCCGTCACGTCCTGCGCATTTGGACGGGTGATCAGGCCGCGTTCAGGGCGGGCGTGACGCGGCCCGGCCGCGACATAATAGGAATTGAATAAGAACGGAAAGCGTTCGTCGAAGATGCGGTAATCCGGCGCATGGGGCACGAGGAGGAACGTCTCGAAGAACCATGTGACATGCGCGCGGTGCCACTTGGTCGGGCTGGCATCCGCCATCGACTGTACAGTCTGGTCCTCGGCTGACAGTCGTGCGGCGCGCGCCTCGGTCTCGCCGCGCACCGCATGAAACGCATCGCGCCAGTGCCCCGTAAGAGCTGAAAGGTCGCGGGACGTAGCCAAACCACGAAGGCCGCTTGAACTCATACAGAACTCCCCCGGCCGCCCCGTGGTGCCGCTCGTCTGGCTTAACGGGTTTCCGGCCAGTTCGTTCCTTCAGCGCAAGAACAACAGGGTGACCGCAACGAAAGTCGGAAGCAGGATAGCCGACGACCACAGCATATAGCCAAAGAAGGACGGCATTTTTACGCCGCCGGCCCGTGCAATGGCATAAACCATGAAGTTCGGCGCATTGCCGATATAGGTATTTGCGCCCATGAAGACGGCGCCAAGCGAGATCGCCACAAGGGTCGGCGCGAGCGTGGTCATCAGCGCTTTCGGATCACCCCCCGCCAGTTCGAAAAATACGAGATAGGTCGGTGCATTGTCGAGGAACGAGGATAGTGCACCCGTCAGCCAGAAATAGGCGACGTTGTTCGGTGATCCGTCCGGCTGCGCAACCAGCGCGATCAGCGGCGCGAATGCACCCTTCGAGCCCGCATGCAGCATTGCGATGACCGGCACGATGCAAATGAAGATGCAGGCAAACAGGATTGCGACTTCGACGATCGGGCCCCAGGTGAAGGCGTTCGCCTTGCGCGCGGACTTTTGCGTCAACGCGAGCGAAGCAATCGCCGCGACGACGAAAATTACGTCGCGCACCACATTCTGCAATTCGACCGGCACGCCGCCGATCGAGAAGGTCACGCCCGGTTTCCAGGATGCGCTCATCAGGATCGCGCCGATCACCACGGCAATCAGCATGAAGTTGACCGATCCGTGCAGCTTGAGTGGCGAATCCGGGGTCGGATCAAACGGATGATGCCTTCGGTCCTCACGCCGATGCAGCACCATGTCGATGGCGAAGAACACCGCGAGTAGTATGACCGCGACGAAGAGCGTCTGCTTCCACAGATGGGTCGTGGTCCAGAAGAAGTCGATGCCCTTGAGAAAGCCGACAAACAGCGGCGGATCGCCGAGCGGCGTCAGCGCGCCGCCGATATTGGACACCAGAAATATGAAAAAGACTACAGTGTGGACACGGTAGATGCGATCATCATTGGCGCGCAGCAGCGGCCGGATCATGATCATCGAGGCGCCGGTAGTGCCGACGAAACTGGCCAGGAACGCGCCAGCCGCCAGCAGCATCGTGTTGGCGGCGGGCGTGCCCCGCAGATTGCCCTCAAGATAAATGCCGCCGGCGATGGTGTAGAGCGCAAACAGCAGCAGAATGAACGGAACGTATTCCAGCAGCAGCGTATGCAGCAGCGAATGACTGCCGGCCTCGAAGCCCGCGATCAGCACCAGCGGCACGATCACGCACAGCGACCAGACCAGTGCAAACTTGCCGTAATGATGTTCCCATAGGTGCGCGTAAAACAGCGGACCGGTTGCGATCGAGAGCAGGATCCCCATGAACGGAATCGCCCACAGCAAAGACATTGACGCGCCCTGGAGTCCTTCGGCCGCATGCGCCGTTCCAGCAAACAGCAGGATCGGCAGCGCGAACGCGAGGCCGACCGATTTGCGGCGAAGTCCCATCGACGTCCCTCCCCGAGGTGTGCCACCCTTCCTGCAATATCGGGCTCTCGCGATCAATGGGTCTCAAGTCCGCGTGCGCGCCCCATTTGTTGCTTGATCGACGCGCGCGGCTGCCGCAGTTTGGTGACGATGAAGCCTGCGGAAACTCAGCCCCCGGCATTACCCAAAATCGGGCCTGCGGACCGGCTGGGCGCCGTTGTGCCGGCGCCGCTGCAAAGCTCGCTTCAG
>Ga0182742_1001540_pt1 | contig 28948 bp, 22 predicted proteins | sample eDN5th37CBELigMG_FD_128880 | JGI IMG/M metagenome (GOLD analysis project Ga0182742, IMG submission 128880) | Enriched Miracle-Growth compost microbial communities from Emeryville, California, USA - eDNA 5th pass 37_C BE-Lig MG (version 2)... ...
ACGGTTGACGGCAGATCGCCGGGCTTCAGCGAAGGCGTAACGCTGCAGGAACTCGGCCAAATCATGAAGGATATGGGCGCGGTCGACGCGTTGAACTTGGACGGCGGCGGCTCGACCACATTCATTGCAAGATTGCCCGGGGATACGGACCGAACGCTCTTGAATAAGCCTTCTGACGGCGGCGAGCGCTCGACATCGAACGGGATTCTGCTGGTGAATACCGCACCGGAAGGGGAAGCGGCGCAGCAGCTCGTTGTCCGGCCGAATTTCGAACGCGTATTGGCGGGCTCTTCTATCACCGTAGAAGCGAAGGCTGTTGACGCGTACGGACATCCGGCGGTATTGGACGGCTCTGTTGCATGGTCGGCAACGCCTGCGCTCGGCACGATTGACAGCAATGGAGTTTTCACAGCCGGGAGCACGGCGGGATTCGTTGATATTACGGCCACAGCCGGCGCACTCACCGGGCAAGGTCAGATTGAGGTCGTGGATACATTGACCGAGCTGAAGTTCCCGGATGTGGTACGTTCCGTCGATTCGGGAGCAACCGTCCAATTCACTGTCACCGCTTTGCGCAATGGACAAGTGATTCAGGCGGATAATGACCAGCTGGAGTGGAGGGTGGAAGGTCCGATCGGAACGATTGACGCCGACGGGACATTTACCGCCACGACGGCCTCGCAGCAAGAAGGAGCAGTTTACGTGAAATATGGAACGGTAGAGGCATCGGTCGCCGTCAAGGTCGGTGTTCCGCCTGTCATTCTCGAAGATTTCGAGTCAGGGTTGGATCGATACTTGGTAACGTCCGGGGCCCAATACAGAAAATCAATCGCCAGCATTACGACAGATGAAGAATTTGTACGCTTCGGCAAACAAGCGCTGAAGCTGGAGTACGACTTTACAGGAATGACGGGGACATCGGGTTCCTATCTGGCTGTGAAGGATGTGGCCAGCCGCGTCCCAATTCCGGGTTATCCCGAGAAGATCAGCATGTGGGTGTACGGCGACGGCAATGCTCACTGGCTGCGGCTGCAAATCCGCGACGGGAACGGTGCAGCGGTTCCGGTTGATCTGACGCAAACCTCGCCTGGCGTCGACTGGGTGGGTTGGAGGTATGTCGAAGGAGAAGTGCCGCAAGGCCGTCCGTTGCCGTTGACCATCGACCAGATCGTCCGGTATATGGAGACGAAGAACGACAACAAGAACGCGGGTGTCATCTACGTCGATCAAATTCGGGCGCTGTACGGACCGGTAGACGAGGACATCACTCCTCCGACCATCGACAGGCTTTCCCCTGCTGACGGCAGTGTCGTCACCGACAGCACACCGACCATTGTGGCCTATGCGGTGGACGATACGTTCGATCCGAACCATCATACGGGAACGACCTTCGTCGACGCGGAATCGATTCGCTTGTATGTGAACGGAGAGCAGGTTGAAGGGTACGGTTTCTATGTGCCGGAAGGCCGTCTCTCGTATACACCAACCGAGCCGCTGCCTGAAGGGATCAACACAGTGAAGCTTACGCTGAAGGATACGGCGGGCAACCGCGCCGAAGCGGAGTGGAGCTTCTATGTAGACTCCGGCTCTCCGAAGTTTGTGTACAGCACACCTGAACAAGTGTATGCCGGCAACACCTACGCGGTGGATGTCTCGTTCATCCAACCTGAGAAAATCCGCGGAGGAACGATCGCGTTCGGTTTCGACAGCTCGAAGATCGAGAACGTGCAGGTGATCCGAGGCGGCAAGCTGACCGAAGCGAATCTGCAATCGGCCGTTGACAGCGCTGCAGGTACCGTTAGCTTGGCGTTCACCGGCTTAGATTCGCTCTCCCTGACGGAGGAAGATCTCTTAGCACAAATCCAATACACCGTGCAAAAGGATGCCGAAGGCACGAACACGATTGGGTTCAAAACGGCAGAGATGGAGTTCGTGAACGGCTCGACGAGCGGATTTATCGGGCTTCCGATGGAATCCGCCATTGCTCACCACCTGCGTCTCAGCTGGAATGAGGACGGCGTCGCGCAAGGGTTCGCCACGACCTTGACCGTCACGGACGAGAACGGCAGCCCGGTGGAAGGCGCTGAGATCGTCACCGCGGGCGGTAACGTCATCGGAACTACCGACGCGGAAGGCAAGCTTACAACGAACGCCTTGACTGAGACCGTAACCGAGCTTCGAATCCAAGCGGTGAAGGGCAACCAGTACAGCCCGATGCTCACCTTCGCCGTATTGCCGCATGCCGGAACGCCGGCACCGTACAACATCAGTGTGACGATGGGGCAAGATCCGAGCACTTCGCGCGGCTTCACATGGCATACTGACCCGCTGACAACGGGGACGGTCGTGCAAGTGGTGAAGGAAGCGGAATTCGCAGGGTTTGACCAAGCGAATGTCCAGACCGTTACGGGCAGCAGCTCGCTCTTTAACACGTTGGACATCGGTACGATTCGCGTGCACAAAGCGACCGTTACAGGGCTTGAGCCGGGTACGAAATATGTGTACCGAGCAGGCGACGGCGAGGGCAATTTCAGTGCGCAAGGCAGCTTCGCAACGGCGGCGGCATCCGGCGACGAGCTGAAGTTCCTCTTCATTGGCGATTCCCAAGCCTCTAATGCAGCGGGCTTTGCGCTGTGGGGAGACACCCTTCGCAAAGGGTTATCCGATCATCCGGATGCGGAGTTCGTCATCCACGCCGGGGATATGGTGGACAAAGGCTATAGCGAAGCCGAGTGGAATATGTGGTTTGCGGCAGCTCAGCAAGAGCTGATGAACACAAGCCTGGTGACCGTTGTCGGCAACCATGAAGTGATGGGAACCAAAGGCAACGGCGACTTCCTCGCACACTTTAATCAGCCGGATAACGGCATCGACAGTCTGAAGGGCACGCAGTTCTCCTTCGATTACAAAGATGTGCATTTCGTTGTGTTGAACAGCGAATACGACTATGAAGAACAGGCGGATTGGCTGGCCGATGATCTTGCAAACACGGATAAGAAATGGAAAATTGCCGTATTCCACCGCGGACCTTACGGCAGCTATTACGACACCGAAATCGTACGCGAATTGTGGACTCCTATATTCGATCAATATGGCGTCGACTTGGTGTTGAGCGGACACGATCATCTGTATCTGCGCACCTTCCCGATGAACGGCGGCAGCGCGACTCAAGAGGGAGAAGGAACCGTCTATGTCGTGGGCGGATCCTCCGGACCGAAATTCTACGGCAAGACGGATCGTCCGTGGACGGAAGTGATTTTCGATGAGATGACGCAGATTTACTCTGCCATCGAAATCGACGGCGACATGTTGAAATTGACGGCGAAGACGGTCACTGACGGCCGGTTCGTGGACGAATTCGTCATCATGAAGGGCGAGGATGTACCGGACATCACGCTTAGCCGGATCGAATTGTCGGGCGTCAGCGCTTCCATGCTGGCCGGCAGCACAGCGCAAGCGACGGTAGAAGCCGTGTATTCCGATGGAAGCCGGGCAGCGGTATCGGAAGGCGTTATCTTCTCGTCGACCGATGAGTCCGTAGCAAAGGTGAGCTCCACGGGGGTCATCACGGCATTATCCAAAGGGTCGGCGATCATTACGGCGCAGTACCAAGGGATGCAGGCAACGCAAGCGATCCAGGTGACGCCGTTCATGACGCTGATCGAGGGCTTTGAGAATACCGATCTCATTCTGAAGCATCAAGTCAACGCGACTTCAGAACATAGCATCGTACAACGCCCAGAAACGATTTACCATGGCGACGGCGCGTTGAAACTGAGCTATAACTTTGTCGGTCAACCGGCGACATCTGCGGCTTATGCCCGATTGGTTGATCCGGTCACCGGTCAGGTAGGACGCGTTCTGGAAGGCATGCCGCGGGCGATCGGCCTTTGGGTGCACAACGACGGCGGCGGCAGCAACTGGCTGAGAGCCGAGCTGCAGGATGTGAACGGCACGAAATCGGTCGTAGACTTTACATCCACCACCGGCCTGAATTGGAACGGCTGGAGATTCGTCACAGCCTCTGTTCCGACCAACTTGGTGGCTCCAATTCAAATTAATTTTGTGTACTTTGCTAAGATTTCAGAGCCCAAAGCGGCAGGCACCGTATACTTCGATCAATTAAGCGCCTTCTACACGACCCAGACGGTGTACGGTATGGATCTGGCAGGACTGAATCCGATGCAGACCGGTGAACAGCGTCAGGTGAAAGCGTTCGTTACGCGCGAGAACAGCACGGTGCCGACGGAAGTCACAACGGGCGTTACTTACACAAGCGATAATGAAGCTGTGGTAACGATCGGTGCGAATGGGCGGATCACCGCTGTCGGGGCAGGAACGGCAAATATCTCCGCATATTACAACGGTATTCGCATGGTATACCAGCCTGTCATTGTGACAGATGAGGCGCCGGTGCCGACCGGATTGCAATATTCGGCGGTTTCCAGTGTAGAAGTTGGGGAAACGGCACAAATCCGCTTGTATGCCGATTACGGCTTGGCGAATGATCCGTTCTATATCGTGGAGGGAGCGACCTACACAAGCAGCAATACGTCTGTCGCAACCGTTAACGGAAGCGGCCTCATCACGTCTGTCGCAAGCGGCACAACGGAGATCTCAATGGAGTATAAGGGAATCACCCGGACGTTCACGTTCACGGTTCGCCAACCGGTTCCAGTACTGCAGTCAATTGAAATCACTGCGCTGCCTGCGTTGATGGTTGGCGAGAGCGGTCAAGTGAAGGTATATGGAACTTATACGCATACTCCGAATCCGGTGGAATTGAAGGAAGGCATCACCTTTACCAGCAGCAGGCCGGGAGTTGCGGCCGTCGACGGAACCGGCAACATTCAAGCTTTGTCGTTGGGCGCAACGACGATTCGAGCTACTTTTGAAGGAAAGACCAGCTCCTTCCAGCTGCCGGTCATCACGAATCGCGACGTTCCGAAGTCGGAGATGCGCGCGGCGTGGATCGCGACCGTCGATAACATTGACTGGCCGAAGAAGGGCGTAACGGATCCAGAGCAGCAGAAAGCGGACTTCATCGCATTGCTCGACGAGCTGCAGGCGAACGGCATCAATGCCGCAATCGTTCAAATTAAGCCGACAGCCGACGCGTTCTATCCGTCCGAGCTTGCGCCGTGGTCGGAATGGCTGACGGGAGAGCAAGGGAAGGATCCGGGATATAATCCGCTTGCGTTCATGATTGAAGAAGTGCATAAGCGGAATATGGAGTTCCACGCGTGGTTCAACCCGTACCGTATCAGCTTGTTCGACGATATCGACAATCTGGTGGAAGACCATCCGGCGAGAGACATCGGTATTATCTCTTACGGCGGAAGGCTGTACTTCGATCCGGGCGATCCGGCGGCTCAGCAGTATATTATCGACGGCATTATGGAAGTTGTGGAAAACTATGACATTGACGCGGTTCATTTTGACGATTACTTCTATCCTTACCCTGTGACTGGCGTAGACTTCCCGGATGACGCGACATACCAGCAGTACAAAGGGGACTTCACCAACAAGGGCGATTGGAGACGGAATAACGTCAATACGTTCCTAGAAAATGTCAGCCAAGCAATTAAAGCAGAGAAGAGCTATGTGAAGTTCGGCATCAGCCCGTTCGGCATTTGGCGGAACAAGAGTGTCGATCCCAGAGGGTCGGATACGAGCGGTTTGAACAGCTACGACGCCATCTACGCGGATTCGCTCGGCTGGATCAACAACCCGAACATTAAACTGGATTACCTCACGCCGCAAATTTATTGGAATTTCGGCTACTCGGCTGCGGCTTATGAGGTATTGGCGCAATGGTGGAGCGATGCGGTAGCAGGGCATGAGATTCATCTGTATTCAGGCAACGGGTTCTACCGTGTTGGCAGCTCTACAGAGTGGCTCAATCCGGCGGAATTGCCGAACCAAGTGCTGTTCAACCGCAGCTTCGACGAGATCAAAGGTCAATTCTTCTACAGCGCGCAATATTTCGGTCAGAATCCGCTCGGTGTTGCAGACCTGTTGAAGAACGATTTGTTCCGTTACCCGGCGTTAGTGCCTTCCATGCCGTGGATTGACAATGCGGCTCCGTCCGCACCGGACGTTGAGTCGGCGTTCTTTACGGATGACGGTGTGGCGCTGACGTGGCAGGATGCCGGAATTGACAGCGACGTCACGTATTACGTAGTGTACCGCTTCGACGGCGACACGGCTGGCAGCTTGGATGACGCTCGAAACATTTTGACAACGGTAAGGAAAAATGGTTCCAGCGAGACGCAAATGTACGTGGATCGCACGGCGGTTCGCGGACAGACTTATACGTATGTCGTTACCGCGGTAGACCGGATTCACAATGAGAGCGCGGCCAGCAATGCAGTGACGTCAAGTGAGCCTGTAGTGGAACCGGTGATCGTTGGCATTGAACTCAGCGGCCTGAGCGAAGTGATGACTGTAGGTTCCGAGGCGTTGGCAGTGACAGAAGCGTTGTACGACGACGAAAGCCGGGCACCGATCGTTGACGGCGTAACCTACAGCAGCAGCAGCGAATCGGTAGCGACGGTGGACCCTTCCGGCTTGGTGAAGGCTGTTGGCGTCGGAACGGCTGTCATCATCGCTCAATACGAGGGCTTCACGGCCAGTGTGACGGTTGAAGTCGTGTTCGACGGTGACGCAGAAGCGCCGATATGGCCGGCAGGCAGCACGGTTACCGCGTCCGATATTTCGACGGACCGCGCGAAGCTGACTTGGAGCTTGGCGGAAGACAATGTTGGCGTGACGGCGTACCGAATCTTCTTGGATGGCGCACCGGTGGATACGGTGAGCGCGGCAGTGTACAGCTACGAGCTGACAGGTCTTACGGCGGGCACGGTGTACAACGTGAAGATTGAGGCGGGCGACGCTGAAGGCAACTGGAGCGAGGACGGTCCGAGCGTAATGTTCACGACCGCGATTCCGCAGCCTGCAGCAACGGTTACATTGACCGCTTCGAGTACGGTGCTTTCCACCCTGGAGGAGCTGGTGCTTTCCGTTGTGGTGACAGGTACGGATGGTACACCTAGCGGAACGGTAACGTTCTATGCGGATTCGAGGTCGCTGGGCACATACGATCTTGTCAACGGTGCAGTCCAGATCGAAACCACATCGCTGCAGAGCGGGGTTTACAACATTACGGCGCAATACAGCGGCGACGCCTTGTACCCGGGAGTTGGATCCGATGCAGTGACGGTTGAATTCGTCGCAGCTCAGCCGGGACCGGTTATGAATTACAGTCTCGCCGAAAGCTACGCGACAACGCCTAGAGGTGTGGTTTATGTCGATGGATTTACATTGACGTTAACTCCGCCTGCAGGAGTAACGGATGTTCAGACGGTTTACCGCCTCAACGGTGAAGGTGATTGGTTGGCGTACACAGGTCCGTTCAAATTCGGATTCGATGTCTTTATGATTGAATATCAAAGCACGGATTCGTTAGGGAATGCGGGACCAGTCGTTGTACTAGACTTCACTGAGGGCGTTATTGACGAATTGCTTGGCTAAATATCACATCATAAATGAAGGGATGAGAGGCATATGGTTCCAAAAGTCAAACAAATTCCAGCAACTTATTCCGCCCCCCGAGTCCTTGAACATTCTGAAATCCGATTTGAGACCATGGTTTCCGGACCGGCAATTTGCACACCCGGGTTTGTGAAAATAGGGAATAGATGGGTTCATGTCGATTGCGTCGAGGATTATCAGTAAGGAACGTGTTAAAGCCCGCAGGATCTTTCCGTAAGGAAAGGCCTGCGGGTCTTTTTTCGTTTCGGCATCGCTCCCGTCATGGAACAGAAAAAATGATCAATTTTCTTTAGAGCAAGATGCAGGATTCTGCGCAGGATATATCGAATTAGTACGAAAGCTGACACAGGTTTCGGCATTTTTTTGCTGAATGCTGTCGAAAGGAGCGGAGTGGTGTTCATGAGCCCCGTAAATTCAGAGGATAAAATTCGGACAACCGTTGATATATTCGGCACGACTTATAAGCTGGTCGGTACGCAGAGCCAGTCGTATATGCATCAGATTGCGGCCTATGTGAATGAAAATATGTCGGCCATTGCGAAGAGCAACCCAAGGCTGGACACACAGAAGGTTAGCGTTCTTGCGCTCATCTCCATGGCGGATGAGTATTTCCAATTGCGGGCGAAGTGGGACGCAATGCAGGAAGAGCGTTCGCAGGCGCAGCTTCGGATTGAGGAGCTGAGGAAGACACTCGAATTGACGGAGGAGAAGGAGAAGGGCAAGGCGGGCGAGCTGGAGAGACTGCGCCAGCTGGTGCAGAAGCTCCAGGACGAGAATGCCAAGGCTGCGGAAGAAGAGGAGTTGGCAAGCCTGGCATGGGCGGAGCGCGCCGCGGAATGGGAAGGGAAATATCATTCCGCCGTCCGCGAAGCCGAAGCGGAGAAGGCCGAGCTCCTTGCCAAAATTCAACAGTTGGAAGAAGAACAGCAACGGATCGAAGCGGCCGCCTCGGCGCAAGCGCAAAGCAGGGAGGGCGAGAAAGCTCAAGCCGCTCCTGCCCAGACGATCCCGGAGGACATTCAGTCGTCCGACCTGCCGTTGCTTGAGAGATACAATAAGCTTCAAGAAGAATACACGAAGCTTCAGAACGAATTTAACGAATGGATCGAGTTAACGCAGATGGGAACACAGTAATGGTTATTCGACAATGAGTTTGGATCTCATACCGCTGTGACCGGGGCCGCACATAATGTTGCAGCTGATCAGGTATTCGCCTGGCGCCGCAACGAATGTAGCGGTCTCGCCGTCTTTCAGCTTAATTTTGAAGCCTTGGATTTGGATACCGTGCACACCTTGTGCATTTTTGAACGTGACGTTCACGGTATCGCCGGCTTTGACGCGGTACTCCGCTTGATCGAATTTGAAGTCTGTCGCTTCGATCACAAGATCCACCGTGTTTCCGTTCGGTTCAACCTCCGGAACAGAGGCGCTTCCGGCTCCGCATCCGCTCAGTGCAATCGTAAATAGCAGCAGGGCCGCTATGATGATGAGTTTTTTCATTCCTGCCAAATCCCCCTTATTTGTTGATCATGCCGTTCATGCCACTCCCATTGTAACTTGAAATGTCTTGAAAAGCATGACCTTTATGAGAATTTGACAGAAAAAATCAGCCCGCATATGAACGTATGCAGACTGATCCTTCCCTCGGCATTACCTCGCTTTGCGCGATCGCTCGCCGCGGTCGAAAGGCGTAGGCACCGGCAGAAACAAATCGATAATTCCGATAACCAGTGCGGCAAGAATTGCACCGATGACGGAAACATGCACGCCTCCGACGATGAATTGGGCCAGGTAAATGACAAGCGCACTTACCAGAAAGCCTACAATGCCTCGTCCGAACGGGTTGATCCGTTTGCCGAATATCCCCTCAATGACCCACCCGAAAAGGGCGATCACCAACGCTAAGAACAATGCGCTCCAGAAGCCGCCCACCTCGAATTGAGGAACCAAGGCGCCGACCAGCAATAAGACGAGTGCCGAAACGATAAACCGAACCACATGTCCTAGAAACCTCATGTTGAAGCCCTCCCCGTTAAGATTGGTGCACGCGGGAACGTTTCGGTGCATCCCTAGTGTTCCCCCGATGCATTGGATATAATACTTTCTTGAGGGGAGTGCTTTCGATGGAAAAGAAATTATTGGATAAGCTGGAATACCCTAAGATTTTATATAAATTAGAGTCGCATGCCGCTACCTCTATGGGGAAAGCGCTTGCGGCATCGGCGCTGCCAAGCGGAGATTTGGAGGAAGTGCGCCATCGGCTGCAGGGAACGGACGAAGCTGCGGCCGTAGACCGAATGAAGGGCACGGCTCCTTTCGGCGGGATATCGGATATTCGCCCGAGCCTGAAGCGGTCCGCCATCGGCGGGATGCTGAACGCTTCGGAGCTGCTCGCGATCGCGGATACCGCGCAGGGCGGCCGGCGGGTGAAGCGCTTTATTGAGAACTACCTGGAAAAGCACGAAGCCCCGATTCTGGGTGCGCTGGCGGAAGGCATCATCGAGCACCGGAATGTAGAGGATGCGATCCGCCGATGCATCGATGAGAACGGCGCTGTTGTCGACACCGCCTCCGATGAACTGCTCCGGATTCGGAGAGAGCTCCGAACGGGCGAGTCGCGCGTGCGCGAGCGGCTGGAATCGATGATTCGCAGTTCATCCGTACAGAAGATGCTTCAGGATGTGCTGATTACCGTGCGGAATGACCGCTTCGTCATTCCGGTAAAAAGTGAGTACCGCTCCCAATTCGGCGGCATCGTGCACGATCAATCGTCCTCCGGAGCGACGATGTTCATTGAGCCGGAACAGATTGTTCAGATGAACAACAAGCTTCGGGAGCTGAGAATTCAAGAAGAGCGCGAAATTGAGAAGATCTTGCAGCGGTTAACCGCCCTTGTTGCGGAGCACATTGAGACGCTCGGCGTCAATGTGGATTTGCTTGGGCAGCTGGACTTCTTGTTTGCGAAGGCGAAGCTGGCCAGAGAAATGAAAGCGAGCTTGCCGGCGGTGAATGATAAAGGGTATTTGCGCATCCGCAAGGGACGGCACCCGCTTATTCCGGCAGAGGAAGCGGTACCGCTCGATCTCGAACTCGGACATTCATATACCGCGATCATTGTGACCGGACCCAACACGGGCGGCAAAACCGTAACGCTGAAGACCGTCGGCTTGCTTAGCTTAATGGCGATGACGGGCTTGTTTGTGCCGGCGGAGGACGGCAGCGAGCTTTGCGTATTCGATGCCGTGTTTGCGGATATTGGGGACGAGCAAAGCATCGAACAAAACTTAAGTACCTTCTCTAGCCATATGACCAATATCATCGGAATTCTCCGTAACATGACACCGCGCTCCCTCGTGCTGTTGGACGAGGTCGGCGCCGGTACGGATCCTGCGGAAGGTTCGGCTCTCGCGATTGCGATCTTAGAGCATATCCGCGAGACGGGCTGCCGTCTTGTGGCGACGACGCACTACAGTGAGCTGAAGGCTTATGCGTACGACCAGCCCGGCGTCATCAACGCGAGCATGGAGTTTAATGTCGAGACGCTTCGCCCGACTTACCGCCTGCTCGTTGGCGTGCCCGGGCGGAGCAACGCGTTCGCGATCGCGGAGCGCCTCGGTTTATCGCGGCGGATTATTGAGGCGGCGCGAACGCAGGTGACCGAGGAGGACCAACGGGTAGAATCGATGATCAGCAAGCTGGAAGAACACCGGCTGGCTGCGGAAGCCGACCGCCGGGAAGCGGAAGCGCTGCGGAAAGAAACCGAGGAGCTTCGGCGCGAGCTGATTGAGGAAAAGCGAAAGCTGCATGAGCGTCGGGAGAAGCTGTTCGCCGAAGCCGAGCGTGAGGCGCAAGAAGCGTTGGCGAAAGCGCGGGCGGAAGCGGAGGCGATCATTGCCGATTTGCGCAAGCAAGCGCTGGAGGAAGGCGCTTCGATTAAGGAGCATAAGCTGATCGAAGCGAAGCGCAGATTGGATGAAGCCGTGCCGAAGCGGAAGAAATCCGCGGCCGCTGCGCCTCGCGGGAAGGCGGATGTGTCACCGGGGGATGAGGTGCGGGTGATTTCGCTCGGGCAGAAGGGACATGTCGTCGAGAAGGATGCGGACAGCGCCGTCGTTCAGCTTGGCATTATTAAGATGAAGGTTGCGCTGACAGACCTGGAGCCGGTTGGCGGCGATTCCGCGCAGAAGGGCAAGCAGGCGCCGGTGCAACGAACGAGCGCGATGCTGAAGCGTACCCGCAGCAGCGACAATGTCCGAACCGAACTCGACCTGCGCGGCTCGAATATCGAGGAGGGCATTATGGAGGTAGACCGCTTCATCGACGAGGCGATTATGAGTAATTTATCGGAAGTGTACATTATCCACGGCAAAGGGACCGGCGTGCTCCGAACGGGCATTCAAGACTATTTGCGGCGCCATAAGAATGTGAAATCCTTCCGCATAGGGGCTTATAATGAAGGCGGAGCGGGCGTGACGGTTGCGGAATTGAAATAACGGGGAGGCTTCGAACTTCATGAACAAGTACTTATGGGGAACGTTGTTCACTTTCGCCGCGATATTTTTTATACTCGGCATTTATTACGTAGTAACGGAATTGTGAGAAACTTTGTTGATCATAGTCAAAAAGGAGTTGGACGGATGGCGCAGCAAATATGCCCTTGGTGCCAAAGCGAGATCGTATGGGATGAGGAATTCGGGCCGGAGAAGACATGTCCGCATTGCTATAATGAGTTAAGTGATTATCGGACAATCGCTGTGCCGCTGAAGCCGGAGAGCACGGGTTTCTTCGACGAAGATACGGATGACCGTTGGAACCTCTACACCCGAACGGTGGAACGGATTATCGATACGCAAGAGGATGTGCTCGAGTGCCCGCAATGTCAAGAGTATATGGTACAAGCGGGAGAGATCGCTGTGCAGGAAACGGGTTTTATCCCGAAAACTACGCACAGCGGGCTTCCTCCGTTCTTGAAGGCACCGTTCCGTTTAGAGCTGTTTGTGTGTACGCACTGTTTTACGGCACTGCAGCGGCTTGCCAAAGAGGACCGCAATCGGACGGTCAACCGGCTTAGCGAGCAGCAGACCGATGAGGAAGACGATTTGTAGGGTAAGACGCCTCTTTCTTCCACTCTGATTTGTCGCAACGCTTATGGGAAACATAAGGAGAGTTGCACGTATTAGAGAGATAAAGGAGCACGAACTATGCAGCAACGGAAACAGCAGCAGCCGCTGGAACGTGGGCGTCTAGACAGCCAAACTAGACTGCTGCTGCTTGTGAACGCATTGTTTGCCTGTGCCAATGCGCTCTCCGGAGCGTTCGTGAACGTGTATTTGTGGAAGGCGAAGCAGGATTGGGCGATGATCGGCTGGTTCACGTTATCGAATCAAGTCGTGATGCTGACGATGTTTTATATAGCGGGCAAATGGGTGAAAGAACGCAACAAGATGAACGCGCTGCGTCTAGGCATCGCGTTCGCGGCCGTCTTTTACATCCTTGTTCTATTCTTGGGCAAGGCAGCGGCGAATTGGGTCATTCCGCTCGGTATGGTGTTAGGATTGTCCTCGTCCCTCTTCTGGTTGGCTTATAACGTCGTATATTTCGAAGTGACGGACCGTGACAACCGAGACCGGTTTAACGGCTGGGCCGGTTTGCTGGGCTCAGCCGTAGGCATGGCGGCTCCTTGGATATCGGGCTTCTTGATTACCCATTTGAAGGGTACATTGGGGTACAGGTTAATGTTCTCGATTTCGCTCGGCGTGTTTATCGTTGCCGTTGTGATCAGCTTCTTCTTGAAGAAACGTCCGGTGCAGCCTCGTTATGAGTGGCTGTATGGATTGAAGCAAGTGAGGCAGCGGGGCAATCCTTGGCGAAGCGCATTCCCGGCGCTTGTGTTTCAAGGGGTTCGCGAAGGTGTGTTCGGTTTCATGATCGGCTTGATGGTGTACATCGCGACGAAGAACGAGCTCCAGCTTGGCAACTATGCACTCATCACATCGGCGGTGTCTTTGTTTGCTTACTTTTTGGCCGGCAAAATTGTGAAGCCTACCCGAAGGGTCATCCCGATGCTGGCCGGAGCGATTGCCATGACGGGAGCGGTCCTCTTGTTCTTCTGGAAAATCACATTCGTGACACTGATATCTTTTGGGATTATTGTGGCGCTGTTTTACCCGTTATACGGCATTCCCGTCACCTCTTCGGTCTTCGACTTGATCGGCTTGACGCAAGAGAGCGCGGATCATCGTGTCGAGTTTGTCGTACTGAGGGAGACGGCGCTTAACATCGGGCGAATTATGGGCGTCATCAGCTTTATCATTGTCGTATCGATGACGACAAAGCCGCTGCATCTCGTGACACTGATGTTCGTCATCGGCGCTTCGCCGCTGATCTCGTGGCTGTTTTTACGCAAGCAATTGATAAGGAAATAAGTTTGGCGCGCACGGAGGCATGTCTTCTGTGCGTGTTTTTTGTTAACGGAACTCAGAGATCTTATTTTGATCATTTTCGCGGATTTGAAATTCTAAGGGAACTCAGCGGCGCTATTTGCCTCTTCCGACGGTATGTTTCCGGATTCTGACCGCAATAACGATCTTCAGTTCCGTTAGTTCTGACAAACGGCTATTTTTCGCTGAATAGCGCTTCTCAGTTCCGTAAGATTCCAAGAACCCTATTGCATAATTATACGCAGTATCGTATTATTATAAATGTAGCTCATGGATTTCGGAAAGGCGGTACTGCAAGTGAAGATTGCATATGAGAAGAAGTTTCCAGATGCATCGGAATGCGATATGTTGGCTGCGGGAGATTCCATTACGGAAGGACAATACACTAGAATGGTCGCTGCGTATGACGGAACACGCCTGATCGGAGTAGGCGGTTACCGAAAGACAAGCGAAGATATAGAGGCGGCGGAGGAATGGTCGGTCGTCATTCATCCGCAATACGCGCGCCGTGATATTGAATCGAATATGAAGCGACTACTATCATAAGTAAGATTTGAAAGCTGCCTTCGGGTTACCCGTTGGCAGCTTTTTTTTGCTGGACATTCGCCCAAATTTTTTTTGTTTTGCAGGAACAGCAGGGATTTTGTAATATGTAAGATATATGTTAAGGAGGCGCAATCTATGAGCGAGCTTCAATTAAAAATTCTTGAATTGTTGAAAGAGGATTCCAGACGAGACGCGGAGCTGTTGGCGACGATGCTGGATGCCGACACGGAAGCCGTTCGTCAAGCGATTCAAGACCTGGAAGAGAAAAACATTATTGTCAAGTACGCGACGGTCGTGAACTGGGCGAAGGTAAGCCAGGAGAAGGTGACGGCAATCATCGAAGTACAAATTTCGCCGGAACGGGATCATGGTTTTGACGCGATCGCGGAACGGATTTATTTATATCCTGAAGTCAAAAGCGTATATTTGATGTCCGGGGCGTATGATCTGCAGGTAGAAGTAGAGGGCAGAGGCTTGCACGAAATCGCATCCTTTGTCTCGAACAAATTGTCCACGCTGGAGCGCGTATTGTCCACGAAAACATTCTTCATTTTGAAAAAGTATAAACAAGACGGCATCATCTTCGAGGACCGCCAAGGCGATCACCGGATGATTGTATCGCCGTGACGGAAGGGAACGAGAAACGATGAAGCGTTATATCACCCCTTTAGTGCAGTCGATTCCGCCTTCAGGGATCCGCAAATTTTTCGACCTGGCCAGCGGCAGCAAAGATATTATCTCGCTTGGCGTCGGCGAGCCGGATTTCGTGACGCCATGGCGATTTCGCGACGCGGCGGTGAACGGCTTGGAGCTGGGCCGCACCTCCTATACCCATAACGCGGGATTGCCGGAGCTTCGCGAGGAAATCGCGAACTACCTGCACAAGTCCTTCGGCGTGAAATACGAACCGAAGGATGAAGTGCTCGTAACGGTAGGCGGCAGCGAGGCGATCGACTTGGCGCTGCGCGCACTCATCGCCCCGGGCGACGAAGTGCTGATTCCCGAGCCGAGCTATGTTTCCTATTCGCCGATCGTCTCCATTATTGGCGGAGTCGCTAACGGCATTGAGACGTTCGCGAAGGATCAGTTCAAGCTGACTGCCGAATCGTTGGAAGCTGCGATCACCCCGCGTACGAAGGTGCTCATTGTAAGCTATCCGAGCAATCCGACCGGCGGCATTATGACGCGCGAGGATTGGGAGCCGATTGCGAAGCTTGTGGAGAAGCATGATTTGATCGTCATTTCCGACGAAATTTATGCGGAGCTGACGTACGGCTCGAAGCATGTGAGCTTCGCGTCGCTTCCGGGGATGCATGACCGGACGATTATCGTCAGCGGCTTTTCTAAGGCGTTCGCGATGACCGGCTGGCGCATCGGCTATGCGTGCGGACACCCTGATATTATCGGCGCCATGCTGAAGATTCATCAATATACGATTATGTGCGCTCCGATTATGGCGCAGCTTGCCGCTATGGAAGCGCTGCGCAACGGCATGGAAGAGAAAGACCGCATGATGGAGTCGTATAATCAGCGCCGAAGACTGATCGTGAAAGGCTTCCGCGATATCGGACTGGATTGCCACGAACCGCAGGGGGCGTTCTACGCGTTCCCGTCTATTGCGAAGACGGGCCTCACCTCCGATGAATTTGCCACCCGGCTTCTGCTGGAAGGGAAGGTGGCGGCGGTGCCCGGAAATGTATTCGGGAAAGGCGGCGAAGGATTCGTGCGCTGCTCCTACGCGACATCCGTCGCCAACATTACCCAGGCGCTGGAGCGAATCGATCAGTTCGTTCAATCGCTTCGAATCGTTGCCCATTAATCGCCAGCATGTTATACTTGGTTCACTGAGAAGAAGTTTTAAATAAATGTGTCATGTTCTTAGGTCCTGAACCGCGGCCGCTAGACTGCGAGGAAGGTTAATAGGGAAGCCGGTGTAAATCCGGCACGGTCCCGCCACTGTTAATGGGGACGCACTCAAGAATGCCACTGTCGCTGGCCGCAACGGCCGGATGGGAAGGCGAGCGCGTCACATCAACCCATAAGTCAGGAGACCTGCCTAGGAACGGAAGTTGACAATCCTTCGAGGAAAAGGATGCGCTCGACGAACAGGCGATTTCAATCGGACTTTACGTCTGCCAATAAATCCTGCTAACGTTGCGCCGCCTCCGTTTCTTTCGAAACGGGGGCTTTATTTTTTTTCTCAGTAGACATCGATTGATTAAGAGGGAGAGAGAACGGAAATGAAGAAACGTTGGTCACTATGGGTTGCAGCGGTCGTCATGGCTTTGGTCCTGTCGGCCTGCGGCGGAACGGCTCCGGCGGAGGAAGCGCAAGGCACGATCACGGAACCGGCCGTGTTGGGAGCGGAAGCACCGCAAACGCAAACGGAGGAACCGAAAGCGGGACAACCGGAAGGCACGGTGTATCCGTTGACCGTTACAGACGCTTCGGGAACGGAGGTCACGCTCGAGAAGGCGCCGGAGAAATTGATCTCGATCGCGCCAAGCGAGACAGAGGTGTTATTCGCCATTGGCGCAGGGGATCGTGTTGTCGGGGTGAACGATTGGAGCGATTATCCGGCGGAAGCGGCGGATTTGCCGAAGGTCGGCGGCTTCCCGGTGAATATCGAAAAGATCTTGGAATTGGAGCCGGACCTTGTCGTGGCGGGCTGGACGCTTAATAAGGCGGACGTTGAAGAATTGCGCAGGCTGGGGATTACCGTATATGCTTCGGAACCGAAATCAATCGATGAGGTTCTAGCGCATATTCGGGAGATGGGCCGAATTGTAAATTCAGTTGAGACGGCCGAGCAGGTTGCTCAGAAGATGGAGAATGACCGAAAGCTGGTGGCTGATGTCGCCGGAAACATAGCGGAAAATGAGAAAAAGTCCGTATATATCGAGTTTGATGTGGGCTGGACGGTCGGTAAAGGCACATTTATGGACGAGCTCATTGCAGAAGCGGGCGGAATCAACATTGCGGGAGATCAAGAAGGCTGGTATGAAATCAGCGAAGAGATGATCATTGAGAAGAACCCGCAGGTGATTCTGCATGGGATGTATGTTCCTGTCGAGATGATTTCGGAGCGCGCAGGCTGGGGTCAGATCGATGCGATTGTGAACGGCCGAATGAATAAAGTCGACGACAATTTGGTTTCCCGCCCGGGACCGCGTATTACGGAAGGCCTTGTAGAAGTGGCAAAAGCGATTTATCCGGAGAAGTTTAACTAATTTGTTGAAACGCAAAGGATTCCTGTGGGGAGGAGCAGGGGCGGTGCTCCTCCTTCTCTCCATCGTTGCGAGCGTCTCGCTTGGCTCTGCCAGCTTGACCTTCGGCACCGTATGGCGCATTCTTATCGGATCCATTCCTTGGATGGGGGATGCCGTGAATCAAACGTGGCCGGCCGCCCATGAGCAGATTGTGCTGCAGGTGCGGCTGCCGCGCGTGGCGCTCGGGCTCTTGATCGGGATGGCGCTGGCAACGGCGGGGGCGGGATTTCAGGGTGTACTGCGCAATCCTCTCGCGGACCCTTATACATTGGGAGTATCCTCCGGTGCGTCGGTTGGCGCAGCGTTCCTCATTTTATTCCAATTGCAGTTTGTTTTCGGTACCTTTACTTTGCCGCTGGTCGCTTTCACGACGGGGATTGCGACACTGGCCGCAGTCTATGTGATCTCACGGGTTGACGGCACGATGCGGCGCGAAACGCTCATTTTGTCGGGTGTGATTGTAAATGCTTTCTTAGGATCTGCCGTTTCCTTGATGGTTTCGCTTTCTGACGATGTCATCAACCAGATTGTGTTCTGGCTGATGGGGGGATTATCGATGCGGGGGTGGGACTATACGATGGCAGTAGCCCCGTATATCGTGATCGGCGTCATCGCGTTATGCGGCTTTGGCCGGACATTAAACCTGTTTGAGCTTGGGGAAAGAAACGCCGCGCATCTAGGCGTCCGCGTGGAGCGAACACGATGGGCGGTGCTGGTGACCGCAACCTTTATTACGGCGGCGGCCGTTTCGGTCGCGGGTGTGGTCGGGTTTGTCGGGCTTGTTATTCCCCATTTGATCCGGCTTATGGTCGGGCCTGATTATCGTCTGATTATGCCGCTGTCGGCACTTGGAGGAGCGATTTACGTCGTCTGGGCGGATACGCTCGCCAGAATGCTGCTCACCCCCGCTGAAATTCCATTAGGCGTTGTTACTGCGTTTTTGGGAGCGCCATTTTTTATATATTTGTTAAAAAGAAACAAGAGGTCGGCCGGAGGTGCTTAAAACCGTGATTCATGCGACAACCGTCAGCAAACGATACGGCGAGGTTTCCATTCTTCGCCAAGTTGGCTTTTCCGTGCGCGAGGGGGAAGTCTTCGGCATCATCGGTCCGAACGGCAGCGGCAAGACGACGCTCTTAAAGCTGTTATCCGGACTGGAGCATGCGGATGAGGGGGGTGTTGCGATCGACGGCCGTCCGGTCGGGAAATATAAGCGGAAGGAACTCGCCAGGCGGCTTGCGATGCTGCAGCAAGACGCGCTGCCTCCTGTCGGTTTCACCGTACGCGAAGTCGTCGCGATGGGAAGGTATCCTTTCCAGAATTGGTTGGGGGAAGACCGTTCCGCACCGGCCGGCTTTATTGATTCGGTGATGGATTGCATGGGTTTGGCGGCGTTCGCGGACAGGTCCGTCAATCAACTAAGCGGCGGCGAGCGGCAACGGGTAGCGCTTGCCAAAGCGATGGCGCAGCAGCCGAAGGTATTGCTCCTGGATGAACCGACGACGTATCTCGATATCGGCTATCAAATCCAATTGATGGATGTGATACGGTCATGGCAGCGGGATTCCGGCTTAACGGTCGTCGCTGTGCTGCATGATTTGAATTTAGCGTCTATGTATTGCGATCGGTTGTTAATGCTGCACCGCGGCGAAGTCGAGTGCATTGGGACGCCGCGGGAGGTGCTGACGCCAGAGAGGGTGGAGCGCGTGTACGGCGCGAAGGCGTCGGTGTTGCGGCATCCGACGAACGGCTCTCCGCAAATTATGTTGGAGTCGCGATTGGAGGAAGGGACTTCCTCTTTCGCTTCGGGTATAATAGGATGAATAAGGAAGGAAGCAGAATGGTTGTGAAACTCAAGGACTATATCGGTTCGGGGATTCAACCTCTTGATGCAACGGCGTTGGAACGGGCGCGGGAACGTATGGAATCACTCACAATGCCGCAGGGCAGCCTGGGAAGGCTGGGTGAGATCGCCGTGCGGATGTCCGGGATTACCGGACAGATGCCTCCCGTAACCGGGAAGAAGGCAATCGTTGTGATGGCTGGAGATCACGGTGTATGCGCGGAAGGAGTGAGTGCATATCCGTCCTCCGTTACGCCGCAGATGGTCATGAATTTCTTGAACGGCGGCGCGGCCGTGAATGTCTTTGCGAAGCATGCCGGCGCGGATGTGATCTGTGTGGATATGGGCGTTGCCTCGCATCTGTCGCACCCGTCGCTTTGGAATTATAAGTTTGGTTTTGGTACTAAAAATATTGCGTGTGAGCCTGCGATGCTGCGGGAGGAAGCCGAGCAAGCAGTGATCGCCGGTATTCAAGTGGTGAAGCGGCTCGTTGACGCAGGATATCGCCTGCTTGCCGTCGGGGAGATGGGCATCGGCAATACGACGCCTGCTGCGGCAATGACTTGCGCGCTCACCGGAGCGTCGCCTGACGAAGCCGTCGGACGGGGAACAGGCGTTGACGACCAAGGCTTGCTCCGCAAGCGGATGGTGGTGCGGAAGGCGATTGCGGTGAACGATCCCGACGGGAACAATGCGCTTGATGTGCTGGCAAAGCTCGGGGGATATGAAATTGCAGGGATGGCGGGAGTTTGTCTGGGCGCAGCGATGTATCGGGTGCCGCTCATCATTGACGGCTATATTACATCCGTTGCCGCGTTGGCGGCCGCACGGCTGAACCCGGTTGCAGCGTCCTATTGGTTCGCTTCGCACCGGTCGGCGGAATCGGGCCACAGTATTGTGCTGCAGGCGTTAGGGCTGGAGCCCATCCTAGAACTGGGGATGCGGCTCGGCGAAGGAACCGGCGCGGCATTATGCATGCGCATTGTGGAAGCCGGGGCGGATGTGCTTGGCAGTATGGCGACATTCGAATCGGCAGGCGTCTCTCGGTGAATTGAAACAGCGGAAGGATGAACGTTTATGGCCGTTGTGTTGGTGACAGGCGGCGCCCGCAGCGGCAAGAGCACGTTCGCGGAACGGTATGCGGCTCGGCTGGGGGATCGGGGAATCTATGTAGCTACGGCGGTACCTTTTGATGAGGAAATGAAACAAAGGGTTGCGCTGCATCAACGAAGACGCGAGGAATCGGGCGGCGGCGGTTTGGCATGGAGAACGATCGAAGAGCCGCTTCGTCTTCCGGAGAGGATCGAAGCGCTTGATTTTGAATATAACGTGTATCGAACGGGACATACGGTCATACTCGTGGATTGCTTGACCGTATGGTTGACGAATGTGCTGCTGCAGTGGGAGAACGAGCCGGATGCTGAAGATCGCTGTATGGAACAAGTGGACGAATTGGTTCAAGTCCTGCAGCGGTTTCAGGGGACGATTGTGCTCGTGACGAATGAAGTCGGGTTAGGCATCGTCCCGGAAACCCCCCTCGGAAGGCTGTTCCGGGATGCTGCGGGCCGCATGAATCAACGGGTGGCGGCGGTCAGCCATCAGGTATTCCTGGTCACGGCGGGCATCCCGATCGAGCTGAAAAGCCGGGAATATCGGTGGTGATGGTCTTTGTTGCTTTTTTCGTGGGAAGAGAGCCTCTGGATGGTGTTTGCCGCGCTTGTCGTTGACGCTGCAGTCGGTGATCCCGCACGGCTGCCGCATCCCGTCGTCATGATGGGGCGGTTGATCCGTTGGCTGGAAGGTTGGACGTATCGGAAGGAGCCGGGGAAGCGAACGTTTCTGCTCGGCGTTTTTTTATGTTTAGCGACAGTCATGGTGAGCGGTTTGGCTGCATACGGCGTCGTTCGATGCTGTATGTGGGTGCATCCCTGGCTTGGATACGCTGCGAATGTATGGTTGATCTCCACGACGATTGCTTGCAGAGGGTTGGCCGAGGCCGGGATGCGCGTGTACCGGCCGTTGGCCGAAGGCCGAATGGAGGAAGCCCGCTTGTACACTGGTTACATTGTTGGGCGCGATACGGACCAGTTGGATGAGCCGGAGCTTGCCCGGGCGACAGTGGAAACCGTGGCTGAAAATACGGTGGACGCGGTGCTCTCGCCTGTGTTGTATGGTTTATTGGGCGGAGCGGCGGGCGCTTTCTTGTATCGAGCCGCGAACACGCTCGATTCCATGGTGGGGTATCGGAACGAGCGGTACGAATGGTATGGGAAGGCGTCCGCACGGCTGGACGACCTGTTGAATCTGGTTCCCGCGCGATTGGCGGGGTTGCTGTTGGCGATGTCGGCTGTGCTGAGCGGAAACTCCAGCCGGCGTGCGTTGGCTGCGGTCCGCAGGTACGCTCGGCTCCATCCCAGCCCGAACAGCGGATTTCCCGAGTCGGCGGTGGCGGGAGCGCTTGGCATTCGGCTTGGCGGGGTGAATGTTTATGGCGGCGTCGCGAGCTTTCGGGCGTATATGGGAGAGGCGTTACGTACAATAGACCGTGAGGATATTCGGCGAACGTTGAGGATGTTATACGTCTTCTGCGGTTTACTGATGGGGGGATTGTTATGCGCGGCAACCGTTCTTACGTGGGGAGCTGGATAAGCGCGGCAGTGCTCGCGCTGCAGTTGATGACACGGGTTCCTCTGCCGCTGTCTGTTCCGTGGAACGAGACGGTGGGCAGACGGAGCGTGTCGTTTTATCCTTTGGCAGGCGCGATCGTAGGGCTGTTGCTAGGAGCGGTCTGTTGGGCGCTGCCTTCGGTGCTGCCGTTGCTGCCGAGTGCGGTGATCGCTGTTGCGATCTGGGTTTGGTCAACCGGGGCGCTGCACTTGGACGGGTGGATGGATACGGCGGACGCCTTGGGCAGCAACCGTTCACGGGAGCGAATGCGGGAAATCATGAAGGATCCGCATGTCGGCGCGATGGGTGTCGCGGCTGGCGTGCTGCTGTTGATGGGTAAGGTTTCGTTGGTATATGCGCTGCTGGAAGCCTTCACGGCAGGCAGCTTGAATGTGATCGCGGCCGTTGCGGCGGTGCCCCTGCTGGCGCGCGCGTTCGTGCCCTGGGCGGTCGTCGGCTGGCCCTACGCGGGAGGCGATGCCGGCATGGGCGCGGTGCTTCGCGAAGCGGGCTGGCGGCACGCGGTTGGATCAGCCGTTGTGGCGGCGGTGTGTATCGCGCTGCTGTTGCTGATTTTCAGCAGCGGTGATCTGTTATTCCTGCTGCCGGTTGTGTTGGCAGGCGCGGGGCTGGCGGCGGTCGGAGGCGTGATCGGCGCATTCCGGCTCGCCCGACGGCTGGGCGGTTTGACCGGCGATACTTACGGCGCGCTGATTGAGGGCATCGAGCTCTTGCTGCTGCTCGGAATGGCTGTGATGGCGGGCGGCGCGGTGTAAATTCATGTTTCTACAGCATCAGTTTTGGCAGGGGGCGGGAAAATGTTAGAGCGATACGGACACGGCGGAGATTTGGAGACGGCAGCGGCGATCTTTGGGCGGCCGGCTGACTCATTCATTGATTTTAGCTCGAATATGAATCCTTGGGGACCGCCGGAAAGTGCGCGGTCGGCGATGCTTTGCGCATGGGAGCGAATTGCCGCGTACCCGGATCCGGCGGCAAGAAGGCTGCGCGCACTGCTTGCAGAGCGGCATCAAGTGCCGCCTGAGGCGGTCTGGGTCGGCAACGGCGCGGCCGAAGCGATTGATTTATCGCTTCGCTCCGCCCGGCCGAAAGCGACGGTTGTAGCGGCTCCGGGGTTCGCGGAGTACGAAACCGCCGCGAAGCATGCGGACAGCCGAATCGTCCGAATGACAGCGGAGCCGGACAATCAGTTCCGCATTCAGGCCGAAGCGGTGATCCAAGCTGCGGCGCAGGCGGATGCCATCGTCTTGGGCCATCCGAACAACCCGACAGGCCAGCCGTTGGAGCCGGCAACCATTGAGGCTGCGCTCACCCATTACCGCACCGTCGTCATCGATGAGGCGTTTCTTGATTTTTCGCCCGATGAGCACCGCCTGACGCTCACCCGCCAAGCGGCGGAGCGTCCAGGCCTCTTCGTCATCCGCTCCATGACGAAGTTTTACGCGATCCCGGGCTTGCGGCTCGGCTACGTCATCGCGCATCCCGACGAGATCGCGCGGATTCGCGAGCAAGCCATCCCTTGGAGCGCGAACTCCATCGCGTTGGAAGCAGGCGCCGCCGTGCTGCAGGATGATGAATATGCGGAGCGGACGCTCCGTTGGCTGACAGAGGAACGGGCACACTTCAGCGCAAGCCTGCAGAAGCTCGGCTTGCAAGTGTTTCCCGGCATTGCGAACTTCCTGCTTGTCCGTTTCAGGACAAGTTGTGCAAGTGCCGTACAGGAAGCTCTCGGCCGCCGCGGCGTTCTCATCCGCAATGCCGCAACCTTCAGCGGCCTGGAAGACGGCACTTATATGCGCTTAGCCGTCAAGCGGCGGGAAGAGAACGAGAGACTTCTGGCAGAAATACAGTCGTGGCTTGAGGAGGCGGCAGCAGGATGAGCAAGACGCTTATGATCCAAGGCACTGCCTCCGATGTCGGCAAGAGCGTAATAACGACGGGGTTGTGCCGCATTTTTACGGAGGACGGTTACAGAACCGCGCCCTTCAAATCGCAGAACATGTCTCTCAACTCATACGTCACACCCGACGGCAAGGAAATCGGCCGCGCGCAGGCAGTCCAAGCCGAAGCATGCCGCATATCGGCTGCGACTGACATGAATCCGATTTTACTAAAGCCGACGGGCGAGCGCCGCTCTCAGGTCGTTGTCCATGGCAAACCTTTACGGGATTATGACGCCGCAGAGTACCGGGAGCAATACCTTCCGGAGGCGGAGCGCATCGTTCGGGACGCCCTCGACAGACTCCGGTCCGCCCACGACATTGTCGTCTTGGAAGGGGCCGGCTCGCCTGCGGAAGTAAATCTCCGAGACCGGGATATCGTCAACATGCGGGCGGCCGCTTGGGCGGACGCGCCGGTGATCCTTGTCGCGGATATCGACCGGGGCGGCGTCTTTGCTTCCATCCTTGGTACAATGATGATTCTCACACCTGAGGAACGCGACCGCGTCAAAGGCTTCATCATCAATAAGTTTCGCGGCGACCCGGCACTGCTGACGTCAGGACTTCAATGGTTGGAGGAACAAACAGGCAAGCCGGTGCTTGGCGTTGTGCCCATGCTTCCAAACCTCGGGCTGGAAGACGAAGATTCCGCGTCACTGGCAACTCGAAATTATAGGGGCTCGGGGGAACTCGATATCGCTGTTGTTCATTTGCCGCGGATGTCGAATTTTTCGGACTTCGATTCCATCCAAGCGGAACCTGATGCTTCAATTCGCTATATCACAAAGCCCGGCCAGCTTGGCCGGCCGGACGCCCTTATCCTCCCGGGAACGAAGAATACATTGCTTGACCTTGAAGCGCTCAGGGCAAGCGGACTCGAGCAGGAGATTTTGAGCTATGACGGGCCTATTGTCGGGATCTGCGGCGGCTACCAGATGCTCGGACTTACTCTTCAAGACCCGGACGGCTTCGAATCCTCCGAATCGCTGCAAAGAACGATGGACGGATTAGGGCTGCTGCCAATGGATACCGCGTATGCAGGTGAGAAGCGTACGCAATTGGTTGCCGGGTCTTTCACGGGATGGGATGGGAACCGTGATCACCAATCGACGCGGATTGAAGGATACGAGATTCATATGGGAATCACTTCCTTCCGCGAGCCGGTGCGGCATTTGTTCCAGCTCGACAGCGGTGCCCCGGAAGGGGCGGCAAGTGAGAACGCTAAAGTTTGGGGCACGTATATCCATGGCATTTTTGATAACGACGTGTTTCGGCGCAGTTGGTTAAACCGTCTGAGAACAGCGAAAGGGCTGGAGCCTTTGCCGGTAAGTTACCGCCACCGCGAGAGCAGAGAGGCGTCCTTCGATCGTCTGGCGGAGCATGTCCGCAGGAACGTGAATATGGAGGCGATTTACGATATAGTAGGATTGAAAATGGAGGCGAAATCATGAAAATCTACACGAGGTCCGGCGACAAAGGGCAAACGAGCATCATTGGCGGCAGAGTCAGCAAAGACGATGCGCAAGTAGAAGCTTACGGCACCATCGACGAGCTGAACTCCTTCGTTGGAGCAGCCGCCGCATCGATGGACCCGGCGAAGTACGCTGACGTACTGGAGGATTTGCTGCATATCCAGCATGAGCTATTCGACTGCGGCTCGGATTTGTCTTATAAAATCAAAGATGAAACAAAACCATATAAAGTCACTGCGGAAATGGCGGAGCGGTTAGAGGCGCTGATCGACAAGTACGACGCCGAGACACCGGACATAACGAGATTCATTCTTCCGGGCGGGTCCGCGGCGTCGGCCGCGCTTCATGTATGCCGGACGGTATGCCGCCGGGCGGAGCGCCGCGTCGTTACGCTTGCCGGTCAGCAAGCCATCAACGAGCACGTGCAAATTTATTTAAACCGGCTGTCGGATCTCTTCTTTACACTCGCCCGGGTCGCGAATGTCAGAGAAGGCAGGAGCGACGTCGAATACATCCGCAGCGCGGAAGTGTTCCGCAGCGCCAAAGCGAAATGACGGATCCAACGAAGCTGTACCATACCGTTCCACCCGAGCAGGACGGCTGGAAGCTCAAATCCGTGCTCATGACCGGCATGGGCCTCTCCCGCAAGCTGCTGACCCGGCTGAAGCATATTCCAGGCGCCGTGAAAATTAACGGCCAGTCCGATGCGTTGTTTCGGCCGCTTCAGACCGGCGATACCATCGAAATTACGCTTCCCGTAGAGGTGTCGGAGACGATTTTGCCGCAGCCGATCGACTTTGGCCTTTTGTATGAGGATGAGCATGTCTTGATCGTGAATAAGCCTCCGGGACTGCTCGTCCATCCGACGCTCGGCCACTATACGAATACGCTCGCGAACGGCATTGTCTACTATTGGCAGCAGCGTGGAGAAGAATATAAATTCCGCCCGATTCACCGTATCGACCAGGATACGTCCGGCGTCATTGCGGTCGCGAAGAACGGGTATGCGCATCAATTCGTCTCCAAGCAGTTCCAAACCGGCAAAGTCCGCAAAATGTACATCGCTATCGTCTACGGAAGAATGGAGCAAGACAGCGGCACGATTGAAGGGCCGATTGGGCGTGACGAGACGGATCCGCATGTACGCACCGTCACGCCGACAGGCGCGCCGTCCGTAACGCATTACGAAGTGATGGAGCGGTTCGATAACGCCACCGTTGTGAGAGTGAAGCCTGTCACCGGGAGAACGCACCAGATCCGCGTTCATATGACCCATATTGGTCATCCGCTCATCGGGGATGATTTCTATTTGCAAGCATCCAATTACCCTGCAACGCCGATGCCGCTGACTCGGCAGGCGCTGCACGCCGCGTCCTTGGAGTTCGTCCATCCGGAAACGAAGGAGCCTGTCAAGTTCGAAGCGCCGTTACTGGACGATATGCGGCAGTTGATCACTTTTTTGCGGCAAAAGGAGGACCACACACCATGAATTTAACGATCTATTGGTATCCGAAGTGCGGCACATGCCGCGACGCGGTCAAATGGCTTGAAGCTCATGGGCATCAATTCCAAGAAAAAATCGATTTGTTTGAGACGCCGCCTTCGAAGGAAACGCTGCGCGAATTGTACGTAAAGAGCGGGCTTGAACTGAAGAAATTTCTGAACACATCTGGTGAAGTCTACAAGGAAATGAAACTGAAGGACAAAATCCCGGGGATGAGCGAGGATGAAGTGCTTGAGCTGCTCGCATCGAACGGCCGTCTGATTAAGCGTCCGATCGTTACCGACGGTGAGCGTGTCACAGTGGGATTCAAGGAGCAGCAATACGAAGAGGTGTGGGGATGAACATCCAGCCTTCTGACCGATTAGCTAAGCTGGGGAGCGCGATTTTTAGCGAGGTTGCCGAGTGGAAGCGAGAGGCTGCTGAACGAGGTCTTGACGTGATCGATCTCGGCATCGGCTCCCCGGACAAGCCCCCTGCGGAGCCGGTACGCAAGGCGCTGGCTGAGGCGGCGTTGCAAGAAAGTATGTACGGTTACCCTACTTCGGAGGGAAGTTTGCCATTTCGTGCCGCAGCGGCCGAATGGCTGCATTACCGCTTCGGGATTGATGTAGATCCGCACAACGAAATCACCGCGCTTATGGGCTCCCAAGACGGTCTGGGCCATCTGGCCTTAGCCATCACAAATCTCGGTGATCTAGCCATCGTACCGGATCCGGGCTATCCGATTTACAGCGCCGGTCTCGCCATAGCGGGCGTGGAGCCTTATCCCGTTCCGCTCCGGGAGGAAAATCATTATCTCATTGATTTCGACGCCATCCCGGTATCCGTGGCACAGCGCGCAAAGTTCATTGTCGTCAACTATCCGAGCAATCCGCTAAGCGCCGTAGCGGATCGTTCATTCTATGAACAATTAATCTCCTTTGCAGTTAAACATGATATATTGATCGTTCATGACGCGGCGTATTCCGAGCTGGCTTTTGACGGTTTCAAACCGATGAGCATTCTCGAAATTCCCGGCGCGAAGGATGTTGCGATCGAATTTCACTCGATGTCGAAGAGCTTCAATATGGCCGGTTGCCGGTTAGCGTACGCCATCGGTCATGCCCCTGCGATTCAAGCATTGCGGGCATTGAAGTCCAACCTTGATTATGGCGTGTTTCTCGGGGCGCAGCATGCGGGGATAGAGGCCTTTCAACAAGATATGTCGAACGGCGGTGGAGCGGCTGCGGCACTGTATCAGTCAAGAAGAGACAAGTTTGTCGAAGCGATGCGCGAAGCCGGATGGCCGATTGCAATGCCGAAAGCGACGATGTTTGTATGGGCTCGAATTCCCGAAGGATGGACATCTCGACAAATTTCCCAGGAAATTTGTCGGGACACAGGAGTTGTTATGATCCCTGGCAACGCATTCGGTGTCGAAGGCGAAGGGTATGTCCGCATGGCTTTAGTGCACGAAACGGATCGGCTGCTCGAAGCGGCCCGCAGAATCGGCGCATTTTTCCGTGAAAAGGGAATTGCCGTTTCATAGATCGATACACATCACGAATCTCGCCTCGATTGGAGGCGGGATTTTTGTGCGCTTGGCAGCGTATCGTGCTGACGGGTGAAAGACCCGAACATACCGTGAGGTGGCGGAAGTGTATAGCTAACCCATAGTGCTCTGTCCGTGAGGAAGGGTGCGGAGGATGGGAA
>Ga0182742_1001541_pt1 | contig 28928 bp, 25 predicted proteins | sample eDN5th37CBELigMG_FD_128880 | JGI IMG/M metagenome (GOLD analysis project Ga0182742, IMG submission 128880) | Enriched Miracle-Growth compost microbial communities from Emeryville, California, USA - eDNA 5th pass 37_C BE-Lig MG (version 2)... ...
CTAGAGCGCCGACAGGACCCAGCACCCACATGACCCTTCCAACCTCGGCTGAGCGGAATCTTTCCTCCGCTACGGGCTGTCTGCCAGAAGGCGGCTTCAATGCGCTCGTGCCCGAGCTAGACGTCACGGATATCGAGTCGAGCCTGCGCTTCTGGTGTGGGCTTCTCGGCTTCGAGGTGGCTTATGACCGGCCGCAGGCGAAATTCGCCTATCTCCAGCGCGAGGGCGCACAGGTCATGCTGTGCCAGATCAACCGCAACTGGGAGGTGGGAAACCTGGAACGCCCGTTTGGACGCGGCATCAATTTCCAAATCGCCGCGAAAGACATTGCTCCCATCGTGAACGCTTTGAATGCGGCCGGCTGGCCGCTCTACAGGGAACCGTTCGAGGCTTGGTATCGCCTGGGCGACGATACCGAGAGCGGCTCGCGCGAGTTCCTGGTGCAGGACCCGGACGGCTATCTCATCCGCTTCGCCCAGAATATCGGCCACAGGACATTTGCCCGCTGACCGGAACCGTAGCCGTTCCTCCGGCGTCTCCTCCTCGCGCTACTCACGCTGGAGGGTTTTCAAAAATGCTCGCGCGGATCGCCTTCGCCCTGGCCGCCGTCACCCTTGCCGCCCCGGGCGCGTCCGCCCGCGAGGTGGTGCCGTTCCGGGACGGGGTCTCGCCCGGCACCATCGTGATCAGGACGGGCGAGCGGCGGCTCTATTACGTGCGCGGCGACGGGACGGCGCTCCGCTATCGCGTGGCGGTGGGCAAGCCCGGCAAGCAATGGTTCGGCGAGGCGCGGGTGGACGGCAAATACGTGCGGCCCGCCTGGGCGCCGCCCAGGGAAGTCAAACGCGACAATCCCCGCCTGCCCGACGTGATTCCCGGCGGCGCGCCGAACAACCCCATGGGCGCGCGGGCGCTCACCCTCGACCGCGACGAATACGCCATCCACGGCACCAACCGCCCCGCCTCCATCGGCACCTACGCGTCCTACGGCTGCATCCGCATGCTGAACGCGGACATCATCGATCTCTACGATCGCGTGAGCGTGGGCACGCGGGTGGTGGTGGAGCGTTAGGGGTAAAGATCCGCCCGGCTCGGCGGCAGGCCCGAGGGTCCGCGGGTGCGTTTGGACGCGAGGGTCTGGTTCACGCCTACCGCCGCGCGCTCGAAGGCGAGCGAGCAGCCGGCGAGATAGAGCAGCCACATGCGGGTCTTCTCCTTGCCCACCATGGCCTCGGCCTCGTTCCGCCTGGCGTTCAGGTTCTCCCACCACAGGCGCGTGGTGCGCTGGTAATGCTCGCGCCAGCCCTCCACGTCGTGCACTTCGAAGCCGAAGCGCTCGAGATTGGCGATGGACATCCCTAAGTGATCGAGCTCCCCGCCCGGAAAGATGTAGCGGGTGAGCGCCTTGTATTCGGGCTTCAGCTTGCGGAAGGCCCGTTCGCTCTTCTTGGCGCGCCGGGCGATGCTGTGGTGGAGATAGAGGCCGCGCGGCCTGAGCAGCCGATGGACCGAGCGGAAATAGGTGGGATGGTTCCGGATGCCCACATGCTCGAACATGCCGATGGACGAGATCTTGTCGAACTCGCCCTCCATCTGGGTGAAATCCTTCACCAGGACCTCGACGCGGTCCTGGAGGCCTAAGCGGGCCGCCTTCTCCCGGGCGAGCTTCGCCTGTTCCTCGGCGAGCGTCACGCCCGTGGCCTTGACCCCGTAATGCTGCGCCGCGTGGCAGATCAGGGCGCCCCAGCCGCAGCCGATGTCGAGGAGGCGGTCGCCGGGCCGGAGCCGCAGCTTGCGGCAGATCATGTCGAGCTTGTCGATCTGGGCGCGGGCGAGGTCGTCGTGCCAGTCCGGCTGGAAGTAAGCGCAGGTATAGACCATCTCCGGATCGAGGAAGAGCCCATAGAAGTCGTTCGACACGTCGTAGTGATAGGCGACGTTCTTCTTGTTCGTCTGGGGCTTTCCTTCCCGCGCGTTGGGATCCTCCTGGACCCCGCTCAAGGGGCGCGGCATGTCGGCGGGCGTGCGCCAGAAGCGATAGGCGGTCTTCAGGGCCTTGACCTTGCTGATGGCCTTCAGGCGGCGGCCGGCCTTCTGCGGACGCTGGGCGGCAAGATCGAAGATGGTGCCGTTCCTGAGGTCGAGCAGGCCCGACACATAGGCGTTGAGGAGCGTGTCCAGGTTCGGGCGCCGGACGAGGCTCGCGATCACGTTCTCGTGCCGGATGACGAGGCGCATGGCATAGGGCGGCAGGTCCGCCGGAACCGTGGACCCGTCCCACAGCTCGAAGCCGAACTGCAGGTCGAGCACCCGATGGGCCTGCGCCAGAAGATCCCGGAATCCCTCCAGACGTGCCGTCGCGCCTTTCTCAGCCATGACCCCTCCTCGTTGGCGGCAAGGTAGCGGGTCACCGGGGGAGGAACAATCATTCCTTGTGCGGAGCATTCCCCTCGCGGCCGTTTGCGCCCGCCAGTGCGGCCAGGTGCCGGAGCTTCTCGGGATTGCGGACCACGTAGATCCCGACGATCCGGCCGTCCCGGATCTCGAGCGCCGTCGTCTGCGGCAGGCCGTCCTGTTCGAGCGTCACGAAGCCCGGCAGCCCATTGATCAGGCCCCGGTAGAGAACCGGCGGCATGCGGAAGTCGGTCTTTCTGGCGATTCCCATGAAAAGGCCCGAAACCCTGCGGAAGCCGAAGAGCGGATTGAGGGCGGCATTCCGGGTGCCGCCGCCATCGGTGTAGGCGACGACCTCGTCCGACAGGAGCCTGCGCAGCGCCGTCAGATCGCCGCTGCGCGAGGCTGTGGCGAAGGCGTCCGCCATCCGCCGGCCTTCGTCCGGCGCAACGGCGTAGCGCGGCCGCGCGGCCCGTACGTTCCGCCGCGCCCGGGCGGCAAGCTGCCGGCAGGCCGCGGGCTCCCTGTCCAGGGTCGCCGCGACCTCATCGAAGCCGAGCCCGAACACGTCGTGCAGGAGGAAGGCGGCGCGCTCGAGCGGAGACAGCCTTTCGAGCGCCATCATCAGGGTCAGGGAAAGGTCCTCGCCCGCCTCCTCCGCATCCGGTTCCAGGACCGGCTCCGGCAGCCAGGGGCCGACATAAGTCTCGCGCCGGCGCCGGGCCGATTTCAGGATGTCGAGGCACAGCCGGGTCACGGTCCTCGATAGGAAGGCCGCGGGCTGCCGGATGGCGGAGCGGTCCGTCTGATGCCAGCGGATATAGGCATCCTGCACCACATCCTCGGCCTCGGCCATGGAGCCGAGCATGCGATAGGCGAGGCGGATCAGCCCCGGCCTGAGGGGCTGGAACTGATCCGCCAGGGTTGCGTCAGGCGGCCGCACGATGGGCCCCGGCCGGATGGATGGAACGGAACCCGATCGCAAGCCGGTTCCAGGTGTTGATCGTGCCGATCAGCAGGGTCAGCTTCACCTGTTCGTCTGGCGTGAAATGCGCCTCGAGCTGGGCGTAATCCTCATCGGGCGCATGGGTCTGGGCCACCAGCGTCAGGGCTTCGGTCCAGGCCAGGGCCGCGCGCTCGCGGTCGCTGTAGAGGGGCGATTCCCGCCAGGCGTTGAGGAGGTAGAGCCGCTCCTCGGTCTCACCCTGAGCCCGCGCATCCTTGGTATGCATGTGGATGCAGAAGGCGCAGCCGTTGATCTGCGACGCGCGCGTCTTCACCAGCTCGATCAGACTGTGCTCCAACCCGCTGTTCTTCAGGCTCTGCTCCAGGTCCACGAGCGGCTTCAGGGTTCCGGCAGCCGCTTCGAAGGGCATCAAGCGCGGTTTCAACATGGTCTTCGTCCTTATGCGTTGCGTTGCGAACGACACCAAGACGAGATGGCGATGCCGGATGTGACATGCCGGGCGTTTTAAAAGTCGCTCGCGAGGCCTTTCACCTCCCAGTCGTCGTAGCGCACGGGCTCCAGGCCGCCGCGGCCCTGGTGCTCCTTCTCCTTGGCGATCTCGGCCGCGCGGGCATCGATCTCCTGCCGCCTCTGGGCCGCCTCTTCGAGGGCCCGCCGGGCGGCGGGCGAGAGGGTTTTTCCGGGCGCGGCCCCTTCGAGGGCCGGACCTGTGGTATTCTCGGGGGTATCGTTGGTGCTCATGGCAAGGACCTTATCAGGTCGGCCCCCTTCACGGGAGAGGCCGATGGGCGCGCCCGCCCTTGGTCGGGAGCTCGACCATTCCCACATGAAGGATCGAACGGATGAAGACCTGCCCGAGGTGGAGACCCCCATGAACACCGTCAAGACCGGAATGCTGCTGGCCGGCCTCATGGCCCTGTTCGGCGTCGTCGGCTACCTGCTCGGCGGAGCAGGCGGCATGATGATCGCGCTGGGCCTGGGCCTCGCCACCAACCTTTTCGCCTATTGGAACTCCGACCGGCTGGCGCTGGCCGCCCACCATGCGGTCGAGGTGGACGAGAGGACCGCCCCCGAGCTGGTCCGCATGGTGCGGGATCTCGCCCGCAACGCCGGCCTGCCCATGCCCCGGGTCTATGTCATCGAGAACCCGCAGCCCAATGCCTTCGCCACCGGCCGTAACCCGGAGAACGCGGCGGTCGCCGCCACCACGGGCCTTCTCACCATGCTCTCGCCCGACGAGGTCGCGGGCGTGATGGCGCACGAGCTCGCCCATATCAAGAACCGCGACACCCTCATCATGACGGTGAGCGCCACCATCGCGGGCGCCATCGCGACGCTTGCGCAATTCGGCTTCTTCTTCGGCGGGCGCGGCGACGACCGGCCCAATCCGATCGTGATGCTGGCGACCGTCCTCATCGCGCCCATCGCGGCCATGATCATCCAGATGGCGATCAGCCGCTCGCGGGAATACGACGCCGACCGGATGGGCGCCCAGATCTGCGGCCAGCCCCTGTCGCTCGCCTCGGCGCTCGCGAAGATCGCGGGCGGCGTGGCGCATGTGCCCAACATGGATGCGGAGCGTCATCCGGCCACCGCGCCGCTCTTCATCATCAACCCGCTTTCGGGCCACGGCATGGACAACCTGTTCTCCACCCACCCGGCGACGGAAAACAGGATTGCGGCGCTGCACGCTTTGGCGCAGGAGATGGGAACCACGCCGCGAGCCGGCGTCTTCACACAGAGCGTACCGAATCAACGTTCATCGAGTCCCTGGGGCCAGCCGCCCCGCCGCGGACCTTGGGGTTAAAAGTCTTGAACCAATCGGAAGAACAGGCGGGCCTCGGCCCCCGCCGCCTCGCCTGGATGGCGGTCACGGAAACCATGAAGCGGCGCGTGCCGCTCGACGACGTGCTGGACGAACTGTCGCCGAAGGAAAGCCTCTCCCCGCGCGACGAGGCCCTGGCCCGGGCCATCGCCATCGTGACCTTCCGCCGCCTCGGGACCCTCGGCCGCGCCCTCAACGAGCGGCTCAACCGGGAGCCGAAGGACGAGCGACTGCTGCATCTTCTCGCCACCGGCGCGGCGCAGATCCTCTTTCTCGACGTGCCCGACCACGCGGCCGTCGACAGCGCCGTGCGGCTCGCGCAGGAGGATGCCAAGCTCTCCCACGCGGGCGGCTTCATCAACGCGGTCCTGCGGCGCGTCGCGCGCGAGCGCGACATGATCCTCGAGCGGCAGGAGCCCTGGCTCGACACGCCCACCTGGCTCGAGGAGCGCTGGGTGGCCCAATACGGCGAGGAGCTCGCGGCGAGGATCGCCGAAGCGCACCGCGCCATGGCGTCGGTGGATCTTTCGGTCAAGGATGACCCGGCGGCCTGGGTGGGCCGCCTCAACGGCGTCCTGCTGCCCACCGGCAGCATCCGCCTGGTGGAGCGCACCGCGATCCGCGAGCTTCCGGGATACGAGGAAGGCGCCTGGTGGGTGCAGGATGCCGCCGCGGCGCTTCCGGCCCGCCTGCTCCACGCGAAGGCGGGCGAGCGCATCGCCGATCTCTGCGCGGCCCCGGGCGGCAAGACGGCGCAGCTCGCCGCCGCCGGCGCGGATGTGCTGGCCGTCGACCGCTCGGCCAAGCGCCTGAAGCGGCTGGAGGAGAACCTCGCCCGCCTCGGCCTCAGGGCCGAAACCCGCGCCATCGACGCGGAGAAGCTCGACGAGCCTCCCTTCGACGCCATCCTGCTCGACGCGCCCTGCTCCGCCACCGGCACGATCCGCCGTCATCCGGACGTGGCCTGGACCAAGACGGAGGAGGATATCCGCAAGCTCTCGGGTCTCCAGACGCGCCTGCTCGACAAGGCGGCGCATCTGCTGAAGGCCGGCGGGCGCCTGGTCTATTGCACCTGCTCCCTCGAAGCCGAGGAAGGCGAGCGTCAGGCCGAGGGCTTCCTGGCCCGTCACCCCGAATTCACGCGGCAGCCGATCACGGCCGATGAGATCGGCGGCCTCACCGAGTGCCTCACGCCCGAGGGCGACATCCGCACCCTGCCCTGCCACCTCGTCTCGCCGGAGCACGAACGCAGCGGCCTGGACGGCTTCTTTGTCGCACGTTTCGTGAAAGCTTCCTGATTGCAAGATCTTGGGCGCTGTCCTCATCCTGGGAAGCGGCGCCCTGGAGGATCGGGCGTGGCCTTGAACCACCTTCGTGGCGGAGAGCCCCGCCATCCGCGAGACGAGGTCGGCATCTGTTGAAAGCGGTCAGAACGGCAAATGCTTACGGGCTGTTAACCAGTCATCAGGAACTCGCCTCTATGCTGGCGCGGCCGAGCATGACTTGAAGGAGCGCCACGGGTGGATTTCGGGCCAGATCGCTGGCGTATGTACAAGCTTGCCTTGTTCGAGGCAGGCCGCGGCATGCGTGGAGCAATGGTCTGGAGCCTGTCCAAGGTGTTCATCGGAACACCGGCGCCGACACGCCTGCTCTTCGCGCCGCAGGATCTTCGCACCGCCGACCCCACCATCGCAACCGATATCTATTCCGGCTTCTTCGCTTTCGCAGGCCGCGCCGTCACCACGGGCGGCCGCTCGCCGTTCGCCTTCACCCCGCCCAGCAGGGCTTGGGCGGAAGCGCTCTACGGCTTCGGCTGGCTGCGTCACCTGCGCGCCGCGGGCACCGCTCTCGCGCAGGCCAATGCACGCTCCCTGGTGGACGAGTTCGTCTCCTCGCGGCTCGGCGACCGGAGCACCGCCTGCGACACGCAGATCATCGCGCGCCGCCTCATGTCGCTCATCAGCCAGTCGCCGCTGATCCTGGAGGGCGCGGACCACGCGTTCTATCAGCGTTTCCTGCGCATCATCGGCCAGCATGTGCGCGAGCTGGAGCGCCATGTCCGCTCCGGCGCCCTGCCCCAGCAGCAGCTGATGGCCGCCATCGCGCTCTGCTATGCGGGTCTGTGCTGCGAGGGCCTCGAGCGGCATCTGCGCCGGGCCAGCCGCCTGCTCGCCCGCGAGCTGGAGCGCCAGATCCTGGCCGATGGCGGCCATGCCAGCCGCAATCCCCGCATCATCGTCGATCTTCTCTTCGACCTGCTGCCGCTTCGCCAGATGTTCGCCAGCCGCGAGGTCGATACGCCCGAGTCCCTGCTCAACGCCATCGACCGCATGCTGCCCATGGTGCGCATGTTCCGGCACGGCGACGGCACCCTGTCGCATTTCAACGGCATGGGCGTGACGGCCGCGGATCATCTCGCGACGCTGCTCACCTACGACGACATGCGCAGCCAGCCGATCCAGCACGCGCCCCATACGGGCTACGAGCGGATGGAGGCCGGCCGGACCCTGCTGGTGGTGGATGTGGGGGCGCCGCCGCCGACGGCTCTCTCGACCGAGGCGGGCGCGGGCTGCCTCTCCTTCGAATTCTCCTCCGGCCTGCAGCGGATCGTGGTCAATTGCGGCACGCCGCGGATCGCCGGGGAGGCCATCATCCAGGCGGCGCGCTCGACCCCGGCCCATTCCACCGCCTCGGTCAACGACGTCTCCTCCTGCCAGATGGTGGGCGACAGGGGCAATTGGCTGAACCGCCGGATCGCCCGATGGCTGCTTCGCCGGATCGGGCCTGTGGTGCTCTCGGGCCCCGAGCGGGTCACCTCCGAGCGGAGCGAACGCGAGCACGCGCAGATTCTCACCGCCAGCCACGACGGATACCAGGCGCGATTCGGCCTGACCCACGAGCGCCGGCTGCAGCTCGCGCCCAAGGGCAATGTCCTGGAGGGCGAGGACGTGTTCTGGGGCGAAGGCAGCGGCGCCACGGCGGAGGCGGTCATCCGCTTCCATCTCGCCCCGGGCGTCAAGGCGAGCCGCGCCCAGGGCGGACGGGTGGTCATGCTCGTGCTGCCCAACCAGGAGGCCTGGCAGTTCACGGCCAATCCGGCGGAGGCCGCCGTCGAGGACAGCGTGTTCCTCGCGGCGCCCGACGGGATGCGCCGCACGGAGCAGATCGTGCTCAGGCTCCACCCGAAGGAGACCCCGTCGGTCCGCTGGCGGTTCGAGCGCCTGGCCCGCACCTTCAACCCGAACCAGCCCACGGGCTCTACGCCGGAGCTGTTCTGAACGCAGGCTCCGGGCCATCCGGGCGCGGGAGGAGCCATCCGCTCCCGCCCACGCCCCGGAGGCATGGCTGAACCGCCGGCCTGTCGGGTTCCCATCCCGGGTTCATCGTGCTATCGCGCCCGCATTCCTACCCCCTTTCATGGAGCGGCCGCCATGCCGAGCGATCTGAAGCGCGTTTCCCGCGCTCTGCTTTCCGTATCCGACAAGACGGGTCTCGTGGACTTCGCCCGGGCCCTGTCCGAGCGCGGGATCGAGCTGGTCTCCACCGGCGGCACGCACAAGGCGCTGAGCGAAGCGGGCCTGCCCGTGAGGGATGTCAGCGACCTCACGGGCTTCCCCGAGATGATGGACGGGCGCGTGAAGACGCTGCACCCTTCGGTCCACGGCGGCCTTCTGGGCATCCGGGCCAATCCCGAGCATCAGGCGGCCATGCTGGCCCACGGCATCCAGCCCATCGACCTCCTGGTGGTGAACCTCTACCCCTTCGAGGCCACGGTCGCGGCCGGAAAGCCCTATGACGACTGCATCGAGAACATCGATATCGGGGGCCCCGCCATGATCCGCGCGGCGGCCAAGAACCACGGCGACGTGGCCGTGGTGGTGGACGGCGCCGACTACGCGGCCGTTCTGGCCGACCTTACCCAGCATGACGGCTCGGTCACCTCCACCCTGCGCCGCCGCCTCGCGCAGAAGGCCTATGCCCGCACGGCCGCCTATGACGCGGCGATCTCCAACTGGTTCGCCAACGAGCTGAACGAGGCCGCCCCGCCCTTCCGGGCGCTGGGCGGCGCCATCGCCGAGGTGATGCGCTACGGCGAGAACCCGCACCAGAGCGCCGCCTTCTACCGCACCCCCGAGCAGCGGCCGGGCGTCGCTACGGCCCGCCAGGTGCAGGGCAAGCAGCTCTCCTACAACAACATCAACGACACGGACGCGGCCTACGAGGCCGTGGCCGAGTTCGATCCGCAGCGCTCCGCCGCGATCGTGATCGTCAAGCACGCCAATCCCTGCGGCGTCGCGGAAGGCGAAAGCCTCGCGGAGGCCTACGAGAAGGCCCTGCGCTGCGATCCGGTCTCGGCCTTCGGCGGCATCGTGGCCATGAACCGCCCCCTCGACGCCGAAGCCGCCAAGGCCATCACCGAGATCTTCACGGAGGTGATCATCGCGCCGGACGCCAGCGAGGAGGCCATCGCCATCGTGGCCGCCAAGAAGAACCTGCGCCTGCTGCTCGCCGGCTCCCTCCCCGACCCGCGCCAGGCGGGCCTGACCCTGCGGACGGTCGCTGGCGGCTTCCTGGCGCAGTCGCGCGACAACGCGGTGGTCGATTCCATGGACCTGAAGGTGGTGACGAAGCGCGCCCCCAGCGAGCGCGAGCTCGCGGACCTGCGCTTCGCCTTCCGGGTCGCCAAGCACGTGAAGTCGAACGCCATCGTCTATGCCCGGGACCTCGCCACGGTCGGCATCGGCGCGGGCCAGATGAGCCGGGTCGATTCCTCCCGCATCGCCGCCTGGAAGGCGGCCGAGGCCGCCAAGGCCGCGAACATGCCCGAGACCCTCGCCAAGGGCTCGGTGGTCGCCTCCGACGCCTTCTTCCCCTTCGCGGACGGCCTCCTGGCCGCCGCCGAGGCGGGCGCCACGGCGGTGATCCAGCCCGGCGGCTCCATGCGCGACGACGAGGTGATCAAGGCCGCCGACGAGGCGGGCCTTGCGATGGTGTTCACCGGTCACCGCCACTTCCGGCACTGAACGTCCAACCAGCGTCATCCCGGGGCCGCGAGGCGGAATCCGGGATCGCCTGACGGAGAATGGCGCCCCGTCCAGGCTGACGTTTCTCCCTTCGCCTCCCATATGCGTGGAACAGAAGGGAGATTCCGATGATCGTCACCACCACGCCCAGCGTCGAAGGCCGCCGCATCGCCGCCTATCGCGGCATCGTCTCGGGAGAGGCCATTTTCGGCGCGAACGTCTTCCGCGATTTCTTCGCCTCCATCCGCGACGTGGTGGGCGGGCGCTCCGGGTCCTACGAGCGCGTGCTGCGCGACGGGCGCGACACGGCCATCCGCGAGATGATCGAGGAGGCGCAGCGCGTCGGTGCCCATGCGATCGTGGGCGTGCACATGGATTACGGCGCCATCGGCAAGAACGAGGGCATGATGATGGTCACCGTGAGCGGCACGGCCGTGACGCTCGAATAGCTCAGGCCTTCTTCACGCCGCTCAAGAGCGCAAAGCCCGCGCACAGGAACAGGATCAGCACCGCCGGTCCGGCTGCCTGCGTCCGGAAGACCGCCGTGGCCACGGCCACGGCGAGCGGCGCGAGGAAGGACGTGACCTTTCCCGAAAGCGCCAGCAGGCCGAAATAGCGCCCGGCCTCGCGTGCGGGCACGAGCCGCGCGAGCAGGCTGCGCGAGGAGGCCTGCAGGGGCCCCGCCACGGCGCCGATGACGAGGCCCAGGATCACGAACAGCTTTTCCGGCGCGCTCGCATAGAGTCCCTCGCCCGCGGGCTGCGTGGGGATGACGAAGAGGACGTGCTCGCGGCCCAATGAGAGCACGCCGACGCAGACGAGCGCGAGCACCAGGATCGCCCCCATGATCACGGGCTTCGCGCCGAAGCGGTCGTCGAGCCGCCCGCCGATCAGCGCCCCGGCCGTGCCGGTGATGGTGAGCAGGATGCCGAAGAGGCCGAGCTCCGTCGCCTGCCATCCGAACACCCCCGCCCCGTAGATCCCCCCGAAGGCGAAGAGCGCGACGAGCGCATCCTGATAGACCATGTTGGCGATGAGGAAACGCAGCACGCCCTCGTGCCGCCGCGCATCCGCGAGGGTGCTCCTGACCTGCGCCACCCCCTGCCTTACCGCCTCGCCAAGGCGCAGCCTGGACCGCGCGACATCGGGCGTGAAGATGAAGAGCGGAAGGACGAACACCAGGAACCACAGGGCCGAGAAGGGCCCGGTGATGCGGTCGCCCTGCCGCTCGGCGGGATCGAGCCCTAAGAGAGGCGTGACCCCGAGAACCGTCTTGCCGCTGCCCGCATCGGCGGCGAGGAAGCCCAGCACGATCAGGAGCGAGACCAGGCCGCCGAGATAGCCGATGGCCCATCCGGTGCCGGAAAGCCGCCCATAGCGCTCCGGCGGCACGAGATGCGGGATCATCGCATTGTTGAACACCGCCGCCACTTCCACCGCCACCGTGCCGAAGGCGAAGCCGATCAGCGCGACCGCGATGGCATGCGGCTGGCCCGGCGCGGCATACCAGAGCGCGAAGGAGGCGACGAACAGCACGAGGCCGCAGGAGGCGATCCAGGGCTTCTTCGGCCCCGTCGCGTCGGCGACCGATCCGAGAACCGGCGACAGGATGGCGAGCGCCAGGCCCGCCGCCGCCGTCGCATAGCCCCAGAGGCTCTGCCCCGTCACGGGATCGGGCGCGAGCGACGCCGCGAAATATGGTGCGAACACGAAGGTGGTGACGAGGGTGAAGAAGGGCTGGCAGGCCCAGTCGAAGAACAGCCAGCCCAGGATGGCGGGACGCGAAGCCGTGACCGTCCGAACCTGCGGCCCGGCTGCCGGGCCGCTCCCGTCGATGATCCGCGCCACGCCTCAACCCGTCCGGGCCAGGTCGCCGAGCAGGCTCGCCGCCACGGTGATCTTGGACAGGGTGAGGCCCGAAGACACGATGCTGTCCACCGCGCTCCTGATGCGGCCGACATCGGCGCCGCGCTTGTCGCTCCAGGCCTGGACGGCCTCCGGCCCGGAGGCGTCCTGCGCGGCGACCTCCGCCGTGAGGCCGCGATGGGCATAGGCGATGCTGTCGATGGCACGGTCGAGCGCCAGGTTGTCGAAGTAGTCGCTCACCGAGATTTCGTGCGCTGCGCCGATGAGCGATCCGAGGCGGAAGGCGGCCTCGAGGGCGAAATGCGTGCAGGCGATGTCCTTGACGGGCTTGGCGATCTTCTGCGCGGTGAGCACGATGTCGGGAGCGGCCACCAGATCCGGCAGGGCCGCGATGCGCCGCGCCAGGTCTTCGGGCACGCCCTGATCGATCAGGGCCTTCGCGCGCGCATTCAATCCTTCGAGCGCCTCCGCCGAGAGGGTCTCGGGAAGAGCGCGCTCCACCTCCGCGATTCCGGATCGGTACGTCCCGATGACCGTGTCGAGGGAATGGCTGCCGAAATCCACGTTGCGGATGAACCAGACGATGCGGTTCATCAGAAGGTCCTGCAGCTCGCCGTAGAGGCTGAGCTGGAGCTTGCCCGGCACGACGCCGTCGAGCGCGTCGATGGCGAGGTTCATGTCGGTCAGGCCGAAGGAATCGCGCGTGGCCGCATAGGCCGCCGCGATCGTCGGCGCATCCGCTCCGGTCTGGTCCACGAGGCGCGCCACCATGGTGGGGCCGCCCCTGTTGATGATCGCGTTGGCGAGCTGCGTCGCGATGATCTCGCGGCGCAGGCGGTGATGGGCGACCGCGTCCGGGAAGCGCTCGCGCATGGCCGCCGGGAAATAGCGCTCCAGCTCCTTGCCGAGATAGGGATCGTCCGGAACGGTGCTGTCGAGCAATTCGTCGTGCAGCGAGAGCTTGGCATAGGCGAGCAGCACGGCGAGCTCCGGGCGCGTGAGCGCCTCGCCGCGGCGGGCGCGCTCGGTGAGCGTCGCGTCGTCGGGCAGGTACTCCACCTTGCGGTTGAGGCGCCCCTGAGCCTCCAGCATCTGCATGAGACGGCGCGCGAAGCCGAGATCGGCGACGCCGCGCTGCTCTGCGAGCGAGAGCGCCAGGCTCTGCAGATAGTTGTTGCGCAGCACGAGTCCCGCGACCTCGTCGGTCATCTCGGCGAGGAGCGCGTTGCGCGCGTCCTCGTCCAGGCGTCCGTCGCGCTCAGGGATAGCGAGACCGATCTTGATGTTCACCTCCACGTCCGAGGTGTTCACACCCGCCGAATTGTCGATGGCGTCGGTGTTGAGGCGGACGCCGTTCTGACCGGCCTCGATGCGCCCGCGCTGGGTGACGCCGAGATTCGCGCCCTCGCCGATCACCTTGGCGCGCACGTCCGCGCCGGCGATGCGGATCGGATCGTTGGCGCGGTCGCCCACCTGCTCGTCGGTCTCCGCGGAGGAGCGGATATAGGTGCCGATGCCGCCGAACCAGAGAAGGCCCACATTGGCCTTGAGGATAGCCGTCATCACCTCGGCCGGCGTCGCCGCGCTCTTGTCGAGTTCGAGGAGCGCGCGCATCTCGGGAGAGAGCGGAATCGATTTCGCGCTGCGCGGGAACACGCCGCCGCCGGCGGAAATCAGCGACTTGTCGTAATCCTGCCAGCTCGAACGGGGCAGATTGAACAGGCGCTCGCGCTCCCGATACGACGCTTCCGGATCCGGGTTCGGGTCGAGGAAGATGTCGCGGTGGTCGAAGGCCGCCACGAGCTTGATCGCCCGCGACAGCAGCATGCCGTTGCCGAACACGTCGCCCGACATGTCGCCCACGCCCGCCACCGTCACGGGCTCCTTCTGGATGTCGATGTCCATCTCGCGGAAGTGGCGCTTCACCGCCTCCCATGCGCCCCGCGCGGTGATGCCCATCTTCTTGTGGTCGTAGCCGTGGCTGCCGCCGGACGCGAAGGCGTCGCCCAGCCAGTGGCCCTTCTCGATGGACAGGGCGTTGGCCGTGTCGGAGAAGGTGGCCGTGCCCTTGTCGGCAGCGACCACCAGGTAGGGATCGTCCCCGTCGTGCCGCACCGTATCGGCGGGGGGCGCCACGTGATCGCCCTCGATGTTGTCCGTGAGCTGCAGGAGCGTGCGCACGAAGATGCGGTAGCTCTCGGTGCCTTCCGCGAGCCATGCCTGGCGGTCGCTCGCGGGCGGCAATTGCTTGGGCACGAAGCCGCCCTTGGCGCCCACCGGCACGATCACGGCGTTCTTCACCTGCTGGGCCTTCACGAGACCCAGCACCTCGGTGCGGAAATCCTGCGGGCGGTCGGACCAGCGCAGGCCGCCGCGCGCGACCTTGCCGTAGCGCAGATGCACGCCTTCGACGCGCGGGGAATAGACGAAGATCTCGTAGAGAGGCTTCGGCAGCGGCAGGCCTTCCACCTTCGCGCATTCGAACTTGAACGCGATGGTCTGGCGCGGCAGGCCATTGCCTTCGAGCTGGAAGAAATTGGTGCGCACGGCCGCTTCGATCAGGTTGATGAAGCGGCGCAGGATCCGGTCGTCGTCGAGGCTCGTGACGCCCTTCAGCTGCTCCTCGATGGCCGCGCGGACGGTGGCCTCCGCGTCCGCCTTGCCGCCATGGCGCGGGTCGAAGCGCGCGTAGAAGAGCTTGACGATGTTCTGGGTGATCGCCGCATGGCGGGCGAGCGTGCCGGCCAGGTAATCCTGCGCGTAAGCCACCTGGATCTGACGCAGGTATCGGCCGAGGGTGCGGATCATCGCCACGTCGCGCCAGCCGAGCCCCGCCTCGAGCACGAGGCGGTTGAACCCGTCGGATTCCGCCAGGTTGCGGAACAGGGCGAGCAGGGCCGCTTCGACGAGCGTCTGGATCTCGTCGATCTTGATCGCGCCGCCCGCTGCGCGCTCCAGCGCCATGTCGTGGAGCCAGACTCGGTCCATGCCGGTCGCGCCGGTGGAGACGACCCGGTAGGTTCGCTCGTTCACCACGCGGAAGCCGAGATTCTCGAGCAGCGGCACCCGGTCCGAGAGCGGCAGCGCCGCGCTGCGCGAGAAGACCTTCAGGTTGACGCGGGTCTCGTCGTCGCCCTCGCGGCGATAGAGATCGACCGCGCGGGGACGCGCCTCGGAGAGCTGCTCCAGGAGCGCGATGTCCTTGATGGCCTGCTCGGCGCCGAAAGCCTCGCGGTAGGCCGCGCTGAAAGCCTCGGCGTAGCGCGCCGCAAGCGCCCTGGCGCGGGCCCCGCCGATGGTCTCGTCGAGATGGTCGCGCAAGGAATCGCTCCAGGTGCGGACGATGGACGAAATGCCCTTTTCGAGGGTTTCGCGGGGGACCTGCGGAGTCAGGCCCTCGTCGCGCCCGATGATGTAGTGGGTGCGCGCCAGCGGACCCTCCGGATAGGTCGGATAGGAGGCAGAGACACGCCCCTCGTAGATGCCCGCGAGGAATTGGCCGATGCGTTGGCGCACGCTCGTGTCGTAGCGGTCCTTCGGCACGAAGACGAGCACGGACACGAAGCGGTCGAACTCGTCGGCCCGCGCCAGCGCGCGAATGCGCGGACGCTCCGACAGGTTCATGATGTCGATGGCGAAGTGATAGAGCGTGTCCTCGTCGATCTGGAACAGCTCGTCGCGCGGATAGTTCTCGAGAACGTTGAGCAGCGAGCGGCTCGCGTAGCTCGACGGATCGAAGCCCGCGCGCGCGACGACCTTCGCCACCTTGTGGCGCAGATACGGCACTTCCGCCGTGGTGTTGGTATAGGCGCTCGCCGTGAACAGGCCCACGATGCGCACTTCGCCCTCGAGCCTGCCATCCGCATCGAAAAGCTTGATGCCGACATAGTCGAGATGCGCGCGGCGGTGGACGCGGGACTTGACGTTGGCCTTGGTGATGATGAGCGCCTTCGGCTTTTCCAGGAAGGCGCGGATTTCCGGCGTCATCGCCACGAGCTCGCGGCCGCGGCGCAGCACGCGCACGTCCGGATCGCGCAGGAGCCCCAGGCCAGATCCCTCCACGGGATCGGCGGCGGTGTCCGCGCTGGGCAGGCGGTATTCGCGAAGGCCCAGGAAGGTGAAGTTGTCGCGCGCGATCCAGTCGAGGAAGGCCACCGCCTCCCTCACCTCGTCGTCGGGCAGCGGCGGCGGATTGAGCCGGTAGTTCTGGACGATCTCGGTGATGCGGGCGCGCATGCCCGGCCAATCGTGCACGGCGAGGGACACGTCCTTGTGGACGTGGCGCATGGATTCGATCAGCCGCTCGCGGATCTCGGCATCGTCGATGCGCGGCAGGTGAACGTGAATGAAGCTCTCGCGCTTGACGCCGTGGCGGCCGCTGCCGGTGGCCTCGCCCACGAGGCGCACGAGGGCGCCGCTCGCATCGCGCTCCACGGCCAGGATGGGATGCGCCACGAGATACGGCTCGTAGCCCTGGTCGACCAGGTCCGCGAGGGTCGAATCGAGCAGGAAAGGCATGTTGTCGTTGATGATCTCGAGGATCGTCACATCCCGGCGGCGGCCTTCGCGCTCGACCTCCAGGTCGACCAGGCGGACATCCTCGCCGCCGCCCTTGCGCGGCGCCTTCAGGTGCTCATAGGCGGCCGCGGCAAGCTCCGCGAGCGCAGCAGGCGAATAGGCCGCGAGGTCCTCGGGCGAGACGCGCCCGTAGAGATCGCGGACGAAGGTGGGCGGAATGGCTTTGTGCCCGGCTTCCAGAACCGCAACGGCCTCGGCCGTCAGTTCGCTTCCGCTGGTCGGCGTTTCCAGCTTCATGCGCGTATCCTCTTATGTTCGTTGCCGGAGCGTTGCCACAGAGTATCGGATTGCGCAACACAGCCCCGGGATTCTTCCCCCGGCAGGGTTAAGTTTCTGCGGACACGGCAATTTTATGCCGCTTCCGCATCGAAAGACGACAGATTCGTGTCACCCCAGTGCTTCAGGGCCATGAGCACCGGCTCCAGGCTCTGCCCTCTGGCGGACAGGGAATATTCGACCCGCGGGGGAACCTGCGCGTAAACCACGCGCACGATGAGGCCGTCCGCCTCGAGTTCCCGCAGCTGATGGGTGAGCATGCGCTGGGTCACGCCCGGGACGAGGCGGCGCAGCTCGTTGAACCGCAGGGTTCCGCGCAGGAGCTTGTAGAGGATCACGATCTTCCACTTGCCGTCGATGAGGTTGAGCGCGCGCTGGACGGAGCACCCGGCGGGGACCTGATCCTTCGGAAGGCGGGGCATCACGGTATCCTTTTCGACACTATGGGCTTTTATTGTGCGTTCTTGCGACACTGGCCCCTGTGTTCAACTATGTCTCCAGCGAAAGGAGACAAGCCATGCGCGCCGTCGGATACCAGCAATCCCTGCCCATCGATTCGGAAGCCTCCCTGTTGGACATCGAGCTTCCCCGCCCCGAGCCGGGGGCGCGGGACCTTCTGGTGGAGGTCAAGGCGGTTTCCGTGAACCCGGTCGACACCAAGGTGCGCCGGCGTGCCGCGCCCGAGCCCGGCGGCTACAAGGTGCTGGGCTACGACGCCTCCGGCATCGTCCGGGCCGTGGGGCCGGAGGTGTCCCTGTTCAGGCCGGGCGACGAAGTGTTCTATGCGGGCGCCATCACGCGGCCCGGCACCAATGCGGAGTTCCATGCGGTCGATGAGCGGCTCGTGGGAAGGAAGCCCGCGCGCTTGAATTTCGAGGAGGCGGCCGCCCTGCCGCTGACGACCCTGACCGCCTGGGAGACCCTGTTCGACCGCCTGGATATCCGCACGCCCGTGATGGGGGCCGCTGACGCCATCCTGATCATCGGCGGCGCGGGCGGCGTCGGCTCCATCGCCATCCAGCTGGCGCGCCGGCTCACCAGCCTGACGGTGATCGCCACCGCCTCCCGTCCGGAGACGCAGGACTGGTGCCGGACCCTCGGCGCGCATCATGTGATCGACCACACAAGGCCCCTCGCCGAACAGGTGGAGGCACTCGGGATCGGCGCTCCCGCCTTCGTGTTCTCGATCACGCAGACGGACACGCATTTTTCCGAGATCGCGAAGGTCATCGCGCCTCAGGGCCGGTTCGGCCTGATCGACGATCCGAAGGAGCCCATCGACATCAGCCTCCTGAAGGGCAAGAGCGTTTCGATCCACTGGGAATCCATGTTCACGCGCTCGACATTCCAGACCGCCGACATGCAGCGCCAGCACGACATCCTGAACGAAGCCGCGCGCCTCGTCGATGACGGCACCATCAGGACGACGCTCGCCGATGTGATGGGGCCGATCAACGCCGCCAATCTCAAGCGCGCCCATGCGGTCGTCGAAAGCGGCCGCGCCAAAGGCAAGATCGTGCTGTCGGGATTTTAGAAAAAAGAAAGGCCGCCTGAAAGGCGGCCTGTGTCTCGAGGGTTGGTGGCCCGGCTCTCCAAAAGCCTGGAGGGCTGGGGGGCTGACGTGTCCAAGCCGATGGTCGAACCGGGCCGTCGAGGCAACTTGAGTATTTAAGCCATTTACTGAGGCGCCTTATGGGCGCGATTGCGGCAGGAATAAGATTTGCGGCCGAAGCGGTGATTCATTGAGCTTTCATGGCTTGATCCGGTCTTTCGCCGGACCCATCATCAGGCTCAAGAGAACCAGCGATGGGAGTATTCATGAGCGAAGGTGACATCTCAGAGCCGCTGCGCGGCGGCGCGATGCAGGGCTCGGCTCGCATCCTGCCCTTCCCCGCCGCACAGAAGCAGGTGTCCTTCGATCGCAGCGAACTGCAGGCCATTCTCAATCTCTACGGCCGCATGGTGGCGGCGGGCGAATGGCGCGACTACGCGATCGATTTCACCCCCGAGAAAGCGGTTTTCTCGATTTACCGACGCACATCGGAAATGCCCCTGTACCGCATCGAGAAAGACCCCAAGCTCGCCAAGAAGCAGGGTGCCTACTCGGTCATCGTCTCGACAGGCCTGATCCTGAAGCGCGGACACGAACTCGGCCGCGTCCTGCGCGTGCTCGACAAGCCCAAAGTGGTGTCGAACTAGCGCTTCGTGCGGACCCAGCGGGCCGCGCCAGCGAAAACTGGACCCGGTTTTCCGCCGCATCCGATGCGCCACCCAAGAGCCAGCCAAGAGAAGAAGCCTCGGCCCCAAAAGTGGTGTCCACTTCTGGGGCCGAGGCTTTAGGCTTCGATCGTCTCGGGCAGGGCGAGCAGCCACAGGGTCGAGGCGAAAACACCGAGGGCTCCGGCCCAGAGGATCGGGCGGATGCCGATACCGTCGGCCATGGTTCCGGCGAGCAGCGCCGCGACCAGACCGAGCCCGCCGCTGAGAAGGTGCATGACGCCGCCCTCGCGCCCGCGCAGGGCATCGGGCGTGACCGACTGGCGCAGCGCGACCGCATTGGTGTGGAAGACCACGTAGAGCCCGTCGCCGAACAGCTGGCTCACGCAGAGCAGGGTCACGGCGAGCCAGAGCGGCCCTTGCGCCAGCGGGATGAAGCTGATCGCGACCCCATAGGCCAGCAGCACGCCGATCAGCAGCCTGCGCGGGGCGAAGCGCCGCCCGGCCCACGAGGCGGCGCGCGCGCCCACGACGGCGCTGACGCCCCCGAGCGCGATGACGAAGCCGAGAATGCCCGGCGGGACGCCGAGGTCCCGCACCGCATAGAGCACGTAGAGCGGTGCGAAGAAGGACAGGAAGAACATGAGCATCGAGAAGCACAGGGTCATCGGCCTCAGGACCGGATGGCCCAGGACGAAGCGCAGCCCCTCCGAGGTCTCGCGCCAGAGGTCCGGCGCGCGGTCGCCTGCCTCGATCGGCGCCTCCGGCCGCCGGATCGAGGCGAGCAGCACCGCCGACCACAGATAGGACATGGCGTCGAAGAGGATCGCGAAGGGCGCGGTGAGCATCTGGATGGCGATGCCCGCCAGGGCGGGCCCCGCGACCTCCGCGACCGCATCGGTGGTGGCGAGCTTGGCGTTGCCCTCCAGGAGCTGGTGCTTCCCGACCAGGCTCGGCAGATAGGCGTTGTCCGCCGTCTGGAACAGCATGGAGAACAGGGCGACGATCGTGGCGACGCCCATGATGTGGCCGATCGCAAGGGCGTCGTGCCAGGCCAGCACCGGCAGGCTCAGCAGGGCCGCGGCCCGGACGAGGTCCGCCAGGATGAGCACGCGCCGCCTCCGGGTGCGGTCGATCCAGGCGCCCACGAAGGGGCTCAGCAAGACCCCGGGCAGGGCGCTGAGCGCCACGAGCAGGCCGAGATCCATGGCCCCCGCCCCCAGCGCCAGGGCCGCGATGATGGGCAGGCCCTCGCGGGTGAAGCGCGTCCCGATGGCGGACAGGCTCTGGGCCGCCCACAGGCGCAGGAAATCCGGATTGTCCCAGAGGCCGCCGCGCGGCCTCCTTACGAAACCGATGAACATGGACGAGGCTATGCGATGGGGCGGGTCGGCGGCTCGGCCGCGCCGCGCCCGAGGGCGCGCTGCATGAGCACGGTGGAGAGCCAGCGTCCGTGCTTGTAGCCGATCCCCTTGAGAATGCCGACCGGCTCGAAGCCGAGGCTCGCGTGCAGGGCGATGGAGCCCTTCGATTCCTCGTCGCCGATCACCGCGACCATGAGCCTGAAGTCCCGGGCCTCGCATTCCGCGATCAGGGCCTCGAGCAGCGCGCGCCCGACCCCCTGCCCCTGGGCCGCGGGCGAAACATAGATCGAATCCTCGACGGTGGAGCGGTAGGCGGGACGGGTGCGGTAGGCCCCCGCATAGGCGTAGCCGAGGAGCTGGCCGTCGCGCTCGGCCACGAGATAGGGATAGCCCCCGTCCAGGACTGCCGCGCGGCGGCGCGCCATCTCCGCCTCGTCGGGCGGATCGAGCTCGAAGGAGGCGGTGCCGTGCCGGACGGCATGGGCATAGATCCCGGCGATCGCCGGAAGATCGGCTTCGGTGGAGGGGCGGACCAGAAGGCTCATGCGCTCTTGGTATGACGAAGCGTCGCCGCAGGCAATCGGCCAGGCAATCGACAACGAAAAAACCCCGGCTTTGGGCCGGGGCTCGTGGAGGTTTTCGGTCGGCTCGTCCTTACTCGTTGCGGTTGCCCAGCAGCGCGAGCAGGAACTGGAACATGTTGATGAAGTCCAGGTACAGCTGCAGCGCACCGAAGACGGCGACCTTGCCGGCGGCTTCGGTGTCGTAATTGCCGTACAGGTACATCTCCTTCAGCTTCTGGGTGTCGTAGGCCGTCAGGCCCGCGAAGATCAGAACGCCGATCACGGAGATGCCGAACTGCAGCGCGCTCGACGCGACGAAGATGTTCACGATCGAGGCGATGATCAGGCCGAACAGGCCCATGATCAGGAACGAACCCATGCCCGACAGGCTGCGGCGGGTGGTGTAGCCCCACAGCGACAGCGCGCCGAAGGACGCCGCCGTGATGAAGAACACCTGCACGACGCTCGCGCCGGTGTAGCGGAGCAGAAGCGTCGAGAGCGAAGCGCCCATCACCGCCGCGAAGGCGAAGAAGGTGCCCCGCGCCGCGGCGGCGGACATGCGGTCCATGCGGAACGAGAAGAAGAAGATGAAGGCCAGAGGCGCCAGCGCCACAACCCACATCAGGGGCGAGCCGTACAGGGCCACGCCGAACTGGGTCAGGCCGACGCCGCCCATGCGGGCGACAGCCTGAGACGGATCGCTCGTGGTAGCCAGCATGTTGATGCCGAGCGCGACCACAGCCGAAATCGCCAGACCCAGGACCATGTTGTTGTAGACGCCGAGCATGAAGGCGCGCAGGCCCTGGTCGACCTGTGCCGCCGTCCGGGCAAAGCCGGTGCCATAGGCGGTTTGGTTTTGCTCATACGGTTGCATCGGAGTCCTTTCTCACGGTGTCCCGTTGATGTTCCCTCGAATGGCTGGGAAGTCAGCCTTCGGCCGCCGCGATTCCCGGCGACACCTGAAATATGAGGGGGCGGCCCTTGCTGCGCAAGAGGCAACGCCAAGCTTCAACTTTTTGTGAAAAAGAGTTCTTGGAAACGGCTGCTGCTCCGCTTCCAAAAATACTCCCTCGCCCCTTTATAACTCCGCCGCATCGCTTCGTCATTAAAGATTTCTCAAGTATTGCGCCGGCTTTTGACTCAAGATCCGCCAAGTTCCCACAAGGCCCAGACCGACCGTCACCAGAACGGCCAAGGATGATACCAGCAGCGCGCCCGACAAGACTAAGCTAAAGCTTAAGTTCATGAGGCGCGTGATGATGAAATAAGAGGCGATTCCGCCGGCAAGGAGCCCGAACAGGGCCGAGGCGAGGCCTAGCAATCCGTATTCGAGCGCATAGGCCGAGAGCAGCCGGGCGCGGGTGGCGCCCAGGGTCTTCAGGACCACAGCGTCGTAGAGGCGGGCCCGATGCCCCGCCGCGAGAGCCCCCGCCAGGACCAGGAGGCTGGCGATCAGCGCGATCGAGCTCGCCCCGCGGATCGCCATGACGAGCTGGGAGACCACGTCGTTGACGGCCTCCAGCGCATCCTTCACGCGCACGCTCGTCACCATCGGGAAGGCCTGGGCCGAGCTTCTCAGGATCCTGGCGTCGGTCGCCGCGTCGGACCCGTTCGGGAAGGTGACCGTCGCCAGATGGGTGTGCGGCGCGCCGGCGAAGGTGTTGGGCGAGAACACCATGACGAAGTTGATGCCCAGCGAGCGCCATTCCACCTCGCGGAGATTCGCGATGGTGGCCGTGATGTTGCGGCCGAGCACGTTGACGGTGATCTCGTCGCCGAGCTTGAGCCCCAGGCCCTCGGCGATCTTGCTCTCGAAGGAGACGAGCGGCTTGCCGCGGTAATCCTCCGGCCACCAGGAGCCCTGCACGATGGTCGATCCCTCCGGGGCGGCCCGCGCATAGGTGATGCCGCGGTCGCCCTCGAGCACCCAGGCGATGTCCTCGGGGGCCTTGACCTCGGAGACGGGCCGTCCGCCCAGGGTGACGAGGCGCCCGCGCATCATCGGCACGCGCTCGATCCTCGCATCCCCCGCCTGACCCTTCAGGAAGGCTTCGAACGCATCCGCCTGCTGGTTGGGAATGTCGAGGAAGAAGAAGCTCGGCGCGCGCTCCGGCAGGCTCTGCGTCAGCTGCCGCGTCAGGTTGGAATCGATGAGCGAGAGGGTCACGAGGAGCGTGATGCCCAAGCCCAGGGACAGGACCAGCGAGGGCGTGAGCGCGCCGGGCCGGTGGATATTGGCGAGGGCGAGGCGCGGGGCCGTGCGCCGGGGGCGCGGCAGGCGGCGGGCGAGCCCCATGATCCCGAGCGCCACGAGCCGCAGGAGCAGGAAGGAGCCCGCCGCCGCCGCCACGAACATGAGCGCGATGCGCCGGTCATAGGCCGCGACCACCGCGAGCGCCACCAGCGCCGCCACGGAGAGCCCCAGCGCCACGAGATAGCGCCGGCGCGGCCAGCGCCGCTCCGGGTCGATCTGGTCGCGGAACAGGCCCGAAACGGGGATGTCGTGCGCGCGCCCGAGCGGCGCGATGGCGAAGACGAGGGCGGTGAGCCCGCCGTAGAGGAACGCGATTCCGAGTTCGGGAAGCGCGATGACCGGCTGGATCGGGATCGGCAGGAGATGGCCGAAGAGGCCCGTCACGACGAAGGGCAGGGCAGCGCCCACGGCGAGGCCGATGGCGATGGCCAGGGCGGCGATCAGCATCACCTGGGTGAGGTAGAGCATCACCACCTGCCCGCCCGGCGCGCCGAGGCTTTTGAGGGTGGCGATGGAGGCGCGTTTGCGGTCCACGAATCCGCGCACCGCATTGGCGACGCCCACGCCCCCCACCAGCAGGGCCGTGAGGCCCACGAGGGTGAGGAACTGGGTGAAGCGCTCGATGTTCTTGGCGAAGCGCGGATCCGCATTGAGCCGCGTGCGGATTCTCCACCCCGCCTCCGGCAATGCGCTGTTCGCCTCCGCCTCGATCCGCGTGAGCCCCTCCTCGTTGGACAGGGCAGGCGGCAGGATCAGCCGGTAGGTCCAGCGCACGAGGCTTCCGGGCTGGACGAGGCCGGTGGCCTTCAGGGCGTCCTGCGAGATCATCAGGCGGGGCCCGAACCCGATGCCGTCGGCGATCTGGTCGGGCTCGGTCACGAGGCGGGCGCGCAGTTCCACATTCGCCCCGCCCACCGTCACGCGGTCGCCCACCTTCAAGTCGAGCCGCGCCAGCAGCGCCGGGTCGACGGCCGCCCCGAAGGCGCCGTTCCGCTCCGCGAAGAGGTCGCCGGGCGGCAATTGCGGATCCGTCTCGAGCGCGCCGACCGTGGGATAGCCGTCATCGACCGCCTTCATCTCCACCAGGCCGGAGCCCTTCTCTCCCGCGACCGCCATGGCGCGCAGGGAAGCCACGACGCTCACCTGCCCCCTGGAGTCGAGGAAGGCCCGCTCGGGCCCGCTCGCCTCCCGCTGGATCAGGGAGAAGGCCATGTCGCCGCCGAGGATCCGGCGGCCCTCGCGGGAAATGCCCTCCGTCAGCGAGCGCGACAGGGACGAGACGCTGGCGATCGCCGCCACCCCGAGGGCGATGCAGGCCAGAAAAATGCCGAAGCCTTTGAGTCCCCCGCGCAGCTCGCGCAGGGCCAGGCGCAGGAGGAGCGGCAGGCCCGAGGCCGGATGAGCTTTGCGCCGCTGCGGCGCGGACGGGGTTCCATGCATGAGCCCGCTCCCTTCAGGCCACGGCCGAGGAGGCGTCGGCCCGGCCGTCGCCTTCCCCGTCGCCGTCCACCTGGCCCGAGCGCAGGCGCACCGTGCGGTCGCAGAGGCGGGCGAGATTGAGGTCATGGGTCACGAGCACCAGGGTGGCGCCCCGGTCGCGCTTGAGGGCGAAGAGCAGGTCGACGATGGATTGCCCCGTGCTCTCGTCGAGGTTGCCGGTGGGCTCGTCCGCCACAAGAATCGCGGGGTTGGGCACGACCGCCCGGGCGATGGCCACCCGCTGCTGCTCGCCGCCGGAGAGCTGCGCCGGATAATGGTGGAGGCGATGGCCGAGCCCCACGGCCCGCATTTCGACTTCCGCCCGCTCGAAGGCATCGTCCTGGCCGGCCAGTTCCAGGGGCAGCGCCACGTTCTCCAGCGCCGTCATGGTGGGGACGAGGTGGAAGGACTGGAACACGATGCCGATGCGCCGCCCGCGAAAGCGCGCCAGCGCGTCCTCGTCGAGCCCGGACAGATCGGTGCCGTCGACGATCACCTTGCCGGAATCCGGACGCTCGAGGCCCGCCATGGTCATGAGCAGGGTGGATTTTCCGGAGCCGGACGGCCCCACGAGGCCGATCGCCTCACCCCTGTCGACGTCGAGCGAGATCCCCTTGAGGATATGCACCCGCGCGGCCCCGCGCCCGAGGCTCAAATCGACATCGTGCAGCGCGATGGCCTTGTCCTTCATGCCCGTTCACCCGATCTGTGGGACTTGTCTCCAAGTCGATCTCTAGAAGTCGTTCTCTAGTCCGGCATAGATGGGAAGCCTATCGATGAAGCGCCAATCCGGCCCGCTCATGACGATCATTTTTGCGTGTGCGGCCGCCCTCGCGGCCATGACCGCCCCCTCCTCCGCGCCGCTGGCCCAGGACAGGATTCTGCGCCTCGTGGCCCTGGGCGACAGCCTGAGCGCGGGCTACGGCCTGCCGCAGGAGGCCGCCTTCCCGGTCGCGCTCGAGCGCGCGCTCAAGGCCAAGGGCCACCACGTGGAGATCGCCAATGCGGGCGTCTCGGGCGACACCTCATCCGGCGGCCTCGACCGGCTCGACTGGTCCGTGCCCGACGGAACCGACGGGGTCATCGTCGAGCTCGGCGCCAACGACATGCTGCGCGGCCTCGATCCGGCGATCACCCGCCGGAACATCGAGGCCATCGTCGAGCGCCTGAAGGCGCGCAACATCCCCGTCATGCTCGCCGGCATGTATGCCTCGCGAAATCTGGGGCCGGACTACATCCAGAAGTTCGACACCATCTATTCCGACATTGCGAAGAAGTACGACCTTGTGCTCTATCCCTTCTTTCTCGACGGGGTTGCCGGCGAGCGGTCCCTCAACCTGCCCGACGGCCTGCATCCGACGGCGAAGGGAGTGGAGATCATCGTCGAGCGCATCCTGCCCAGCGTCGAGAGCTTTCTTGCACGCCTGACCCAGCGCTGATTCTCTTCGGCGCCGTCAGCATCCTTTCCAGACGCGGCGGCAGCGCCGGCCGCGAGGAGCCTCGACAATGCAATATCGCCGGCTTGGCCGCACCGACCTCAATGTCAGCCTGATCTGCCTCGGCACCATGACCTGGGGCCAGCAGAACACAGAGGCCGAGGGCCATGAGCAATTGGATTACGCCCTCGACCAGGGCATCAACTTCATCGACACGGCCGAACTCTATTCGATTCCGCCGCGGGCCGAGACCCAGGGGTCCACGGAGCGGATCATCGGCTCCTGGTTCAAGTCGCGCGGCACGCGCGACAAGGTCATCCTCGCCTCGAAGGTCGTCGGCCGGTCCGAGAACACGTGGTTCCGCGACGACGGCTCGCCGGCCGAACTCTCACGCCGGCAGATCGAGGAGGCCGTGAACAAGAGCCTCAAGCGGCTCCAGACCGATTACATCGACCTTTACCAGATCCATTGGCCCGACCGTCCCATGCCCTGGGGCTCGAACCCCACCATCTACCGGCACCGGGAGGGTGACTCGCATCCGATCGGCGAGACCGTCGAGATCATGACCGACCTCGTGAAGGCCGGAAAGATCCGCCATTTCGGCCTCTCCAACGAGAGCGCCTGGGGCACCATGACCTATCTCAAGCATGCCGAGGCCAGGGGCCTGGCGCGGGCCCAGTCGGTGCAGAACGCCTACAACCTCCTCAACCGCACCTACGAGGTGGCGCTGGCCGAGGTGACCACGCGGGAGAACGTGAGCCTTCTCGCCTATTCGCCCCTGGCCCAGGGCTACCTGACCGGCAAATACCTCGACGGCGCCCGGCCGGCCGGAGCGCGCACCACCCTGTTCAACCGCGGCCAGCGCTACGAGAACGCGACGGCCGAGGCCGCCATCCGCGAGTATCTGGCCCTGGCCGAGGAATTCGGCCTCGATCCGGCCCAGATGGCGCTGGCCTATGTCAATTCGCAGCCTTTCGTGACGTCCAACATCATCGGCGCGACCTCGATGGCGCAGCTGAAGACCGACATCGCGTCCATCGACGTGACCATCACGCGGGAACTCGAGAAGCGCATCGACGCCATCCACGTCGCGCATTGCAACCCCTGCCCGTAAGGGCCGTCCTCCTCGCCATGGCCGGGACGGGCCCGGCCATGGCGATTGGTGGGGAGGCTGGCCTGCCCCAGCCCTCATCCTTCGCGACGGCGCTCACGCGCCTCCGCAGGATGAGGGTAGAGTGCGAACAATCGTCATCGCCGGCCCGAGGCCGGCGATGACGAGCAGGTTCTGCGGCCGGAACAAAGCCGGCGCTCCATCGTCTGAATCATCAAGCATCAGCAAAGCTCGGGAGGTGCCGCATGCCACGTCTTTTCACCGGCATCGAGATTCCTTCCGAGATCGGACAAGCCCTCTCGGCCTATCGCGGAGGATTGCCGGGCGCGCGCTGGATCGACCCTGAAAACTACCACATCACCCTGCGCTTCATCGGCGACATCGATGAGCGCATGGCCGACGACGTGTGCTCGATCCTCGACGATTCCCGCTGGCGCGAGCCCATCGCCATCACCCTCGACGGGCTCGACACGTTCGGGGGCGGCAAGCCGCGCGCGGTCTTCGCCCGCACGTCCGGCAACGGCGAGCTCGCCGAGCTGCAGGCCGAGCAGGAGCGCAGGATGCGCCAGATCGGCCTGCCTCCGGAACGGCGCAAGTTCATCCCGCACGTGACCCTTGCGCGCCTGAAGAACGCCTCGCCGATCGACGTGGCGGATTACATGGCGACCCGGGGCCATTTCCCGAAGCTCACCTTCACGGCTCGCCGCTTCGTGCTCTACTCGTCCCGCGCCTCCGTGGGCGGCGGGCCCTACGTGGTCGAAGCGGCCTATCCGCTGGGCTGACTCGACACCCGCACCACGGAATGTTGCACCATGACATCATGACCTCCCTGATTTTCCTCACCCACCCCGAGGTGGAGATCGACCCGCTCGTGCCCGTGCCGCGATGGCCCCTGAACGCCACGGGCCGCGCGCGGATGGGGCATTTCGCCGATGCGCTCTCCGGCACGCCCCTCGCGTCGATCCATGCCAGCGCGGAGCAGAAGGCCATGGACGGGGCCGCCATCGTGGCGGAGCGCTTCGGCCTCCCCTGGCGAACCCACGAGGATCTCGGCGAGAACGACCGCTCGGCGACCGGCTACATCGCGCCGCCGGAATTCTGGGAGGTGGTGAGCGAATTCTTCGCCCGTCCGCACGAGAGCGTCCGCGGCTGGGAGCGCGCCATCGACGCGCAGGCCCGCATCGTGAAGGCCATGCGCCGGATCGCGGCGGAGGAGTACGGCCCCGGCGATACCTTCGTCGTGTCCCATGGCGGAGTGGGAAGCCTGCTCATGGCCCATCTGCAGCGGGTCGAGATCGGCCGGGAGAGCCGGCCGTCCCATCCCGGCGGCGGCTGCTTCCTCGTCATCGACCGCGAGAGCTTTTCCCTCCGGCAGGATTGGCGCAGCATCGAGGAGGCGGTCTTTCCCGAAAAGGAATCCGGGGCTTGAAACATCGCCCGCGCGCGTCATCACTAGGGTCGGGACTCATAACCAGAACGCGATGATTGCAGCGATGTGGACGGCGGCCAAGTAATTCTGGGCGAGCTTGTCATAGCGCGTTGCGATACGACGGAAGTCCTTGAGCCGACAGATC
>Ga0182742_1001542_pt1 | contig 28913 bp, 27 predicted proteins | sample eDN5th37CBELigMG_FD_128880 | JGI IMG/M metagenome (GOLD analysis project Ga0182742, IMG submission 128880) | Enriched Miracle-Growth compost microbial communities from Emeryville, California, USA - eDNA 5th pass 37_C BE-Lig MG (version 2)... ...
ACGCGGCGATGGTGATGAGGTTGCGCACCGGCGTGATCGCCCCGCCGATCGAAACGGTCTGCGAGAAGATTTCCGGCAAGGGCACATTGCGCGGGCGCGGCGAGATGAAGAGCAGCGCCGCGTTCTGCAGCAGGTTCGAGAAGGCGAAGGAGGTGATCAGCACCGCCGTCACCGATTTCGCCCGCACCGGGCGGAAGGCGGCATAGTCGGTGAGGATGCCGAAGAGCACCGCCATGGCGACGGCCAGCGCGGCCATGATGAGCCACGGCAGGCCCGAGCCGCTGGAAAGATACATGGTGTAGCCGGCGACCATGATGAGCTCGCCATAGGCGAAGTTCACGAGGCGCAGGATGCCGTAGATGATGACGAGGCCGAGCGCCATGAGGGCATAGGCCCCGCCAAGGCTGAGCACGTCGATGACGAACTGGATCGCGAAAGCCATGGATCAGCCCCCCAGATAATGCGCGCTGAGATCGCTGCCGGAGCGGATCTCGTCCGCCGTGCCGGATGCGACGATGGCGCCGAGCCGCATGACATAGGCCCGGTCGGCGACGGAAAGCGCCTGGTTCACGTTCTGCTCGACAAGCAGGATGGTGAGGCCCGATTGCTTGAGCGTCGCGATCATCTCGAAGATGCGCTCGACGACGGCAGGGGCGAGGCCGAGCGATGGCTCGTCGAGCAGCAGGACGCTCGGCCGCGCCATCAGCGCGCGGGCGATCACGAGCATCTGCTGCTCGCCGCCGGAAAGCGTCCCGGCCGCCTGGCCGGAGCGTTCGGCAAGGCGCGGGAAGAGCGTGTGCAGCTTTTCGAGGTTCTGCCGGTTGCCGGCCTGATCGCGGCGGTGGATATAGGCGCCGAGCATCAGGTTCTCGGCGACCGTCAGGTCCGGGAAGACGTCGCGCGTTTCGGGCACGGTGGCAAGTCCGGCGCGGATGACCTGCTCGGGGGTGGCGGCGGTGATGTCCGTGCCTTCAAGCACGATCGAACCGCCCGTCGCCTTCAGCGCCCCGGCGATGCATTTTATGGTCGAGGACTTGCCGGCGCCGTTCGCGCCGAGAAGGCTGACCAATTCGCCCTTGCCGACTGTGAAGCTGATTCCGCGCACCGCGCGGATCGTGCCGTAGTTGACGGAAAGATCGGTGACGTCAAGCATGAGCAGCCCCCTTGCCGAGATAGGCCTCGATGACGGCCGGATGGCTGCGGACATGGGCGGCATCGCCTTCGGCGATGGTTCGCCCGGAGGCAAGGACATGCAGTCGGTGGCAAAGGCGCATGATGAGGCCCATGTCATGGTCGATGATGAGCAGGCCGAGGCCGCGCGTCTTCGGCAGTTCGGCAAGCGTATGCAAAAGGGTCTCGGTCTCCGCGTCGTTCATGCCGGCGGCCGGTTCGTCGAGCAGCAGGAACCGCGGCTCGGCGGCGAGCGCCCGGGCGATCTCGACGCGGCGCTTGTCGCCGTAGCTGAGGCTTTCGCCCAGCTCGTCCGCTTTCGCCGAAAGATTGAGCTCGGCAAGAAGGCCGGCCGCGCGCTCGGCCGCGGCGGCGCGGGAGGCCCCCTTTGCGAGCGCCGCAGCCTCGACATTTTCCAGCACCGTCATCGTGTTGAAGAGACGCACGATCTGGAACGAGCGGCTGACGCCGGCAAGGGCGATCTCGCGCGGCGAGAGGCCGGACAGCGTGGTGTCGCCGGCGACGATCGTGCCGCCCGCCAGCTTCACCTGGCCGGTAATGGCGTTGATGAGCGTCGTCTTGCCGGAGCCGTTCGGCCCGATCAGGCCGACGACCTCGCCGGTGAGGACGGAGAGCGACACATGGTCGAGGGCGCGGAGGCCGGTGAATTCCACCGAGACGTCGTTTACCGCGAGACGCGTTTCAGACATGGCTTTTCCGAAAATGAGGGGGCCGGCTTTGACACCGGCCCGGGAATGCGGATCAGGGCTTGGGCAGGGATTCCGGCTTGCGCCAGCCGACGAAGCTCGGCTTGCCCCCCTTCAGCTCGATGACGGCGGCGGCCTTGTTCGGCACATGGCCTTCTTCCGCCGTGCCGTAATCGAGGTCGCCGGTCAGAAGCTTGTAGTGGCCGTCTTCCAATGCCTTGGCAAGCGCGCCGCCTTCCGTCGTGCCGGCGGCCTTGATCGCTTCGGCGATCATCATGATCGTGTCCCAGCCGGTCGAGACGAAGGACGTGTCCGGCTCCTTGCCGAACATCTCCTTGTAGAGGCCGATGAACTTCTCCATTTCCGGGTCTGCGCCCGCGCCCATCCAGGTATGGGTGACGAAGAAGACGTTGTTGCCGAATTTCTCGCCGAGCGACTCGTGCATGGCCGGATCGTCATAGGCATCGCCGCCGAGGACCGGCGCATCGTAGCCGACTTCCCGCAGCGCGCGGATGATCACGCCGATATCCGTGCCGTAGGACGAGACGAAGATCACGTCCGGCTTCTTGCCGAGCGCCTGGAGACGCGCGAGCTGGGCGGAAAAGTTGTTGTCGCCGTTGGTGTAGGTGTCTTCCAGCAGGATCTCGCCGCCATCGGCCTTGAACTGCTCGACGAAGTATTTCGACAGCGACTTGGTATAGGCGATGAACTGGTCGGTCACGACATAGGCCGTCTTCCAGCCCTTTTCCTTGACCGCGAAATCGGCCGCCGTCGCGCCCATCGTGGTGTTCCACATGGAGAGCGTGAACTGCTTGTCGCCGAGCGACCACGACGAATAGAGCGGGTCGGAGGCGCAAGTCGAGATGCCGACGAGGCCGGCCGACTGCGCCTCGCGGCTTGCCGGCGAGCCGAAGTCGAAGTCGCACGGCGCGACGATGACCTCAGCCCCCTTGTCGATCAGCTCGACGGCGACGTTGCCGACCGTGACCGGATCCGACTTGCCGTCGATATTGATGAACTCGACCTGCTTGCCGAGCACGCCGCCATTGTCGTTGAGATATTTCACCGCGACCTGGGCGCCGTTGTAGCCGGGCGTGTCGAGCGGGGCCTGGATGCCCGTCATCGACAGCGCGCCGCCGATCACGATCTTGTCGTCATCGGCAAGGGCGGCGGAAGCGGCAAGCGCCAGGCTCGCCGCCAGAAGCAGTTTGGAAGTCCTCATTGTCATCGTCGTTCCCCTTAAGATGCCTTGTGGCGGTGAATGGATGCGGTCCGGCCTTTTGTTTTTCTGTACGGTCCGCTTTCGAATGCTCCTTGTCGTGCTTCGCCGTTCCTCCCGGCCGTCTACTGCCCGATTTCCTTCAGGAGGTCGTCGGTCGAGATCTGGCGGCAATAGCCCTTGATCGCGCTGAGCGAGGTATTGTGGCGCTCCTCGGAATAGGTGCCGCAGGCGTCCGGCACCAGCGTCACGAGATAATTGAGATCGCAGGCGTCCCGCACGGCGGACTCCACGCACTGGTCGGTCAACAGGCCGCACAGCACGATCTGCCTCACGCCGAGATTGCGCAGGATATAGTCGATATGGGTGGAGACGAAGACGCTGGACGAGCTTTTCGGCAGAACGATCTCGTCGTCCAGCGGCTCCAGCTCGTCGATGACCTTGCCGTCCCACGAGCCCTTCGGCACGTTGAAGCCGGTGATCTTGTAGTCGAGGCTGCGGTCGCGGCCATCCCTGGTCAGGCTTTCGATCGTCGTATGCAGCACCTCGATGCCCGCATTGCGGAAACCGTCGAGCAGGCGCCGCATATTGGGGATCGCCACCTCTTGGATGCGCTTGAAATAATAGCCGTACTTGCCCTCGATCTCCGCATCGGAGACGTCCTTGAACTCGCCGCCTTCGCGGCGCACGGAAAAGTTCTGCACGTCGATGAACAGGATGGCGGAGGCGGCCGGGTCGAGCGGTATGTTTCGCGTGGTCGGATGGTCAGCGGCCATCGGCGAGTCCTTCGAGGGTTTCCGCCGCAAGGCGCAGGGGCTTGGCAAGGCGCTCGGCCCATTCCTGCTGCCCGCGGGCGTCGTTGATGAGGTCGTTGCGCACTTCGATGAGCACATTCGGAATGCCGCGCCGCTCGCCATGCACCGGGATTGTGTAGTCCGAGATGTCGTCGACGTGGTACGGCGCGTTGAGCTTCACCGTCACGTCGGGATTGGCCGCGCGAAACGTCTCGGCCAATCCTTCGGCGAGCCGTCCGTCGCGATTGTAGAGAAGGCCGAGTTCGAAATCGCGCACCGCGCCCGTCGCGCGCATGACCGGCGTGAAGCTGTGCACGGAAACGAGAAGGGACGGCTTGCCCGCAGTCTTGCGCCGGTCGAGCGCCGCGGCGATGGCCTCATGCAGCGGCTGGTGGATTTCCTCATAGCGGGCGAAGCGCTCGGCGTCGGAGAGATCGGCATTGGCCGGAACCGCCGTGCCGTCGCTTTGCCGGACGATGCAATCCGCCGCCTCGAAGGGGCGATTGCAGTCGATCACGAGGCGGCTGTAGCGCTGGAGGACAAGCGCGGCGTCGAGGCGCCCGGCAAGCGCGCGGGCCACGCCCTCCGCGCCGACGTCATAGGCGATATGCCGATCCATTTCCTCCGGCGCGATGCCGAGATCGCCGAGCGCCGCGGGCACGGCACGGCCGGCATGTTCGCAGGTGAGGAAGATGTTCGAGGCGCCGCCGGGATTGAACCATGCCACGGGGTCCGGGTCGCTCGCAGCGAGCAGTCTGGTCATGTCGCGATCTGTGAACCTGGGCATGCAAACAGATCCGTCAGGCGGTGCGGCACGGGCCGGCAACGCGGGCTTCGATGGCAGCCAGTCAAAGAAATTTTTCAATCATAGTCAATCTGATTTTTCTATTTGACTAATTTTTTTCACGGCGCAAATATCCGCCCCCAACAAGGGAACGAACGCCAATGAGCGATGGGAAAGCATCGACGACGGTCCGCACGCGAATCCGCGAGGCCGCAGCGCAACTGACCGCCAGCGAAAGCAAGATCGCAAACGCCATCCTGGCGGATTATCCGTTCACCGGCCTCGAGAACATCCAGGAACTGGCGGCGAAGACCGGGGTCAGCGCCCCTTCCATCACCCGTTTCGTCAGCAAGATCGGCTGCGGCGGCTTCCAGGATCTCCAGCGCCAGCTCATCGCGGAGCTGAAGGAGGGGCAGCGCTCGCCGCTCGACCTGAAGACCAGCCAGAAGCCGGTCGGCCAATCGGAATTCCTCTCGGAATATGTCGCGCGGGTTTCCGCCGTGCTGCAGGAAATGACGGCGACCATGTCGCCCGCGCAATTCGATGTTCTTTCCGCACTGCTCGCCGATCCCTCGCGCAACGTCTATCTGCTGGGCGGGCGCATCAGCGACAACGTCGCCTCCTTCCTGTCGATCCATCTGCGGCAGATCCGCAGCGGCATCTACCATATGGCCGACAATCCCGAATTCTGGCCGGAGCACGTGCTGCGCATGCGCAAGAAGGACGTGGTGGTGCTGTTCGACTTCCGGCGCTACCAGCTCAGCCTCTCGCGCCTTGCCGAGACGATCGCGCAAAAGCAGGGTGCGACGATCATCGTCGTCACCGACAAGTGGATGTCGCCCGCCGCCCGCAGTGCCGATCACATCGTCGCGCTGCCGATAGATGCGGGCACGGCCTGGGACACGGTGGCGGCCGCGATCGTCCTCGTCGAGGCGCTGATCGTGCGCGTCTCCGAGGCCGATTGGGAAGCCACGCAAAAACGCATCCGGGATTGGGACGGCATCCGTTTCTCGCTTCCGGGCTACGACCAGAACACGATCGATGGGGACGCAGATGAAACGTGAAGAAATGATGGTCGCCTGCTGCGGCGATCTCTCCGGCAAGGTGCGCGGCAAGGCCTTTCCGCTGGCACAGATGGAAAAGCGCCTCAAGCGGGGCGTCGGCTGGACGCCGACCAATGTGCAGATCACCTGCTTCGATGCGATCGCCGAAAGCCCCTTCGGCTCGCTCGGCGATCTCGTGCTCATTCCCGATCCGGCGACCCGTGTCAGCATCGAAAGCGAGGAGGGCGCGCCGAACGAGAATTTCGTCCTCGGCAATATCCGCTATACGGACGGTCGGCCGTGGGAGTTCTGCACCCGTTCGATCCTCGAAGCGGCGCTGGCGCGTCTGCAGAGGGTGGCGGGCGTCACGCTTTACGGTGCCTTCGAGCATGAATTCCAGATCAAGCATCTGGTCTTAGAGGTCGGCAAGGCCTTCACGCTCGGCGGCTTCCAGGAGGAGCGCCATTTCTGCGAGGCGATCATCGCCGCGATGCGCGAGGCCGGCGTGACGCCGGATACGATCCTCAAGGAATTCGGCGCGGGCCAGTTCGAGGTGACGATGGGGCCGCAGGAGGGCGTCACCGTCGCGGATCATTCGCTGATCACCCGCGAGCTCGTCGGCCTCGTCGCCCGCGAGCTCGGCTATGATCCGACCTTCACGCCGATCCGCGATCCGGCCGGTGTCGGCAACGGCGTGCATGTCCATATGAGCATGCTCGATTCGGCGGGCAATCCCGTCACATACGATCCCGACGGCAAGCATGAGCTATCCGATGTGGCCGGCAAATTCGTCGCGGGCATCCTGAAATATCTCGATTCGATCATCGCCATCACCGCGCCGAGCGTCGTTTCCTATCTGCGGCTCACCCCGCACCGCTGGAGCGCCGCCTTCAACAATCTCGGCTTCCGCGATCGCGAGGCCTCGGTGCGCATCTGCCCGGTCTCGGACATCAGCGATATCGCCCGCGCCGCGCAGTTCAATTTCGAGTTCCGCGCCGCCGACGGCACGGCGAATCCTCATCTGGCGCTCGCGGCGATCGTTCATGCCGGCGTGCAGGGCATAGAGGAAGGGCTGACCGTGCCGGAGGCGACGCAGGAGGACCTTTCGCTGCTCAGTGTCGAGGCTCTTGCCGATCGCGGCTATGTCCGTCTTCCCCAGACGCTCGAAGCGGCGCTCCAGCGTTTCAGGGCCAATGCCACTGTCTGCGGCTGGTTCCCGGAAGGGTTTGCGGATGTCTATGTCAAGCACAAGGAGGGCGAGATCGCCTATCTTGCCGGCAAGACCCAGGCGGAGATCTGCGCGGCTTACGAAAACGTCTATTGATCGCGCGCCCAAAGCTCGCCGACGGCGCGTTCACGCGCGTTCGATGATGATCTTGAGCGCGTCACGGTGGGCATCCCAATAGGGAAGGGCGGCCTCGGCATCCTCGAAGAGGAAAACCCTGGAAATGAGGAGATCGGCCGTCTCACCGATCGTTTCGAGGTGCGCGACCACCGCACGGAAATCGCCGAGCGTGGCGTTGCGCGAGCCCATGATGTCCAGTTCCTTGAGATTGAAGAACTGGGTCTGGTAGGTGACGGGCGCCTTGGAATAGCCGACATAGACGACCCGCCCGGCAAAGCCGGCAAGATCGACCGCCTGAGTGAAGGTCGCGGGCAGGCCGACGGCCTCGAAGGCAATGTCGACGCCGTCGTCACCGGTGAGTTCCGCGACCTTTCTCGTCAGTTCCTCTGCGCCGGCGGGAAGCGCGTGCTTCGCGCCGAATTTCAGCGCGAGGGCGCGCTTTTCCGCGCTGGGATCGATGGCGATGACATTCGCCCCCTTCGCGGCGGCGGCGATCAGGACGCCCATGCCGATCATGCCGAGGCCGAGAACGGCCACCGTCTCGCCCGGTTGCACGCGTCCGCGCTCCACGGCATGGAACCCGACCGAAAGCGGCTCGACCAGCGCCAGGTGGCGGGGTGGGAGCGTGTCGTTGAGGATTAGCTTTTCAGCGGGGAGAACGATCTCCTCGGCAAGGCCGCCATCCTGCTGGACGCCGAGTGTGCGGTTGTAGCGGCAGGCATTCAGCCGGCCCTTGCGACAGGAGCTGCAGTTGCCGCAATTGGTATAGGGCATGACGATGACGCGCCGGCCGGGGGCGTAGGCCGCATCGACGCCCGGGCCGGCGGCAAGGATCTCGCCGCCGATCTCATGGCCGGGGATGCGGGGCAGCTGCACCAGCGGGTTGAGCCCCTTGAAGGTGTTGTAGTCGCTGCCGCAGAGGCCGATATGGCGTACGGCCACCTTCACCTCGCCCTCGCCCGGAGAGCCGGGCTCTACATCGTGGAAGCGGGTGATGTTTTCCTGTTCGATCCTCAGTGCTTTCATCGCTCGGTTTCCATCTCGCGGGCTTGCGGCGCGGCCTTTTCATAGGCCGCCCGGACGCTGCGTTCGCTGTAATCATAGTGCTCGGAAAAGGCCTTGGTCGCCGCGTCCAGCGCGCGATCGCGCAGCCCCCGGATGATGGCGCCGTGGTCTTCGATGGTCTTTTCTCGGTTGACCGGATTGGCCTTGCCGATCTCCATGTAGAAGACGAGCGTGTTCGACAGCACCTTGTAGAGCGTCTCCAGGACATGATTGCCGGAGATGCGCACGATCTCGTTGTGGAAGGCGTAGTCGGCGAGTGCGTCTTCATGCGCGGTGAGCGCGCTGCGCATCTGTGCGAGATAGCCCTCCAGCCGCAGGATATCGGCCTCGGTGACGCGCTCGACGACCCGCGGCAAGGCGCCGATATCGATCATGCGGCGGAAATTGAGCAGGTCGAGACAGGTCTTCAGGCTGCGGTCGAAATACTGGTCCATGACATGGAAGACGGCGCCGACATCCGGCGCGCAGACCCGGGGGCCGCGCTGCGTCTTCTCGATGAGCCCGAAGGCTTCGAGATGGATCAGCGCCTCGCGTACCGTGTTGCGGCTGACGCCGAACGCTTCCGCGATCAGCCGCTCGTTCTTCAAGAGATCGCCAGGCTGATAATTTTGCCGGATATCGGCCCGCAGCCTTGCGACGACGCCCTGGACCGCGCTGGTGCGAGTCATCTTCTCCATTCCCGCATCACGGTCCAACAATAGGACCAGGACAAACGCTATATCATGTTCGAGGCTGAAGAGTCGATGGATCTCTTGAACGGCATCGGCTGCGAGGAAGCTCTCTTCCGTTGCAGCGACGAAAACGTATTTGTCGCCGCTTCGATATTATTGTTCGTGCGGTCGGAAGATATTTTCCAGGGCGTTGAAAGTGATCCCGATGTATCCGGCGAGCAGCGTTTCGCCGGGCCGAACATTCCCTTCGATTTTCCATAAGATGTTTCGCAATTTTTGGGAGGGGAAGCCGAGAATGTTTGGGAATACGTTTTGCGACCGCCTCGGGAGAGCGAGGCGAACGCAAAGGTATGGAGGAGATTACCTTGGCAATGACGATTGAGGAAAGTGCGCCCTCGGAGCGTCCGGAAGACGAGAAGCTCGGCCTCGGCGCCAATCTCGCCTATGGGCTTCAACATGTTCTGACCATGTATGGCGGCATCGTCGCCGTCCCCCTCATCGTCGGGCAGGCGGCGGGGCTCGGCACGGGCGATGTCGGCCTTCTGATCACGGCCTCGCTTTTCGCCGGCGGCCTTGCCACCATCCTGCAGACGATGGGGCTGCCCTTTTTCGGATGTCGCCTGCCGCTCGTTCAGGGCGTGTCGTTTTCGGGCGTGGCGACGATGATCGCCATTTCCGGCAATGGCGGCATCCAGGCCGTCCTCGGCGCCGTCATCGCTGCCTCGCTGATCGGCCTCATCATCACGCCTGTCTTCTCGCGCATCACGCGCTTCTTTCCGCCGCTCGTCACGGGCATCGTCATCACCACGATCGGCCTCACTCTCATGCCGGTCGCCGTGTCCTGGGCGATGGGTGGCAACCGCGCCGCGCCGGATTTCGGCAGCACCGCCAATATCGAGCTTGCCGCCGTGACGCTTGCCATCGTGCTGCTGCTCAGCAAGCTTGGAAGCGCCACGATCTCGCGGCTGTCCATCCTCTTGGCGCTGGTGATCGGCACCGGCATTGCCTATCTCTCCGGCATGACGGATTTCTCGCAGGTGACGCAGGGTCCGCTCTTCGCGCTGCCGACGCTCTTCCACTTCGGCTATCCGACATTCGAGCTTGCCGCCATCGTGTCGATGTTCATCGTGATCATGGTGACGCTGGTGGAAACCTCGGCGGATATCCTGGCCGTCGGTGAGATCGTCGAGACGAAGGTGGATTCGCGCCGCCTCGGCGACGGCCTTCGCGCCGACATGCTGTCCAGCATCATCGCCCCGATCTTCGGTTCTTTCACGCAGAGCGCCTTCGCGCAGAATGTCGGCCTCGTCGCGGTGACGGGCGTCAAGAGCCGCTATGTCGTTGCCACCGGCGGCCTCTTCCTCGTCGCGCTCGGCCTTCTGCCGGTGATGGGCCGGGTCGTCGCGGCGGTTCCCAGTTCCGTGCTCGGCGGCGCCGGCATCGTGCTGTTCGGCACGGTCGCGGCCAGCGGCATCCGCACGCTCTCCAAGGTCGACTACGGCAACAACATGAACCTCATCATCGTGGCGACCTCCATCGGCTTCGGCATGATCCCGATCGCGTCCCCGGGCTTCTACGAGCATTTCCCCACCTGGTTCGCCACCATCTTCCACTCGGGCATCAGCTCCTCCGCCGTCATGGCCATCACCCTCAATCTCCTCTTCAACCACTTCACGGCCGGCAATTCCGACCAGCAGTCGGTGTTCGTGGCGGGGATGGAGCGGACGATCCGCTATCAGGACATAGCGCGGCTGCGCGACGGCGATTATTTCCTCGACGGCAAGCTCTATGACGCCAAGGGCGTCGAGGTGCCTCTCATCCGCTCCGAAGCCCACTGAGCACGGCTGCGCCCTGCAAAAATCTCAAGGAACGAAAATGACCCAACAGAACGAGACGGTAAGGTTGCTCGACGCGCTGCTCGCAACGATGGAGACCGGCATCATCCCGGCGACCGAAAAGGGCGTTGCGGCCGGCAACAAGATCTTCGGCGCTGCCCTCCTGCGCAAATCCGATCTGTCGACGGTTCTCGTCGAGACCAACAACGAGACCGAAAATCCCCTGTGGCACGGCGAGGTGCACACGCTGAAGCGCTTTTACGAAATGGCGGGGTCCGAGCGCCCCGATACGCGCGAACTCATCTTCCTGTCGACCCATGAGCCCTGCTCCATGTGCCTTTCGGCGATCACCTGGGCCGGGTTCGACAATTTCTTCTATTTCTTCAGCCATGAGGATTCGCGCGATGCCTTTTCCATCCCGCACGACCTGAAGATCCTGAAAGAGGTCTTCACGCTGGAGCCGGGCGGCTACAACCGCACGAACGCCTTCTGGAAAGGCCAGTCGATCCATGCCCTGATCGACCAGACGCCGGAGCCGCACCGTTCGCATTTCCGCGAGCGCGCCGCCGCCATCAGCCGCAAATATGACGATCTTTCCACCATCTACCAGGCCGGCAAGGGCGGAAACGCGATCCCGCTCAGCTGAGGCTGTTGACCGGCGAGAACACATGCGCCTCGCCGGCGACGGTGAGGCGGACCGTGTCGCCGGGGGCGGGCAGGCCGAAGCCGGATGTCCGGATCAGGATGGGCGGCAGGGATGCGTCGGGAAGGCGGACGGCAACCGTCGCCACCGCGCCGCCGAACTGCACGTCGACCACGCGCATGCCCTCCCGCGGCGGGGCATTTCCGGCGGCGATGTGGATCTGCTCCGGGCGCAGCATGATCTCGACCTTGCCGGCATGATCGCCGTCGACGGGCACCCGGCCCAGCGCGCAATCGGCAAAGCCGCTCTCTGCCACCGCCGGCAGCAGGACGGCGTCTCCGAGGAACAGCGCCGTCTCCCGGTCGCGGGGTTGCCGGTAGAGCGTTTGCGGCGCGCCGGCCTGGATCAGCCTGCCACCGCGCAGCACTGCCACCTGGTCGGCAAAGGAGAGCGCCTCCGTCTGGTCATGGGTGACGAGGATCGCGGTGATGCCGGCGTTCTCTAGAACGCGCGCCACGGCCTTGCGCATGGTTTCGCGCAGGCCCGTGTCGAGTGCGGAAAAGGGCTCGTCGAGCAGCATGAGCCGGGGTTTGCGACCGAGCGCGCGGGCGAGCGCCACGCGCTGCTGCTGCCCGCCGGAAAGCTGGTGCGGCCGCCGCGTCGCCATGGCGGCCTCGAGTTCGACCATGTCGAGGAGATCGGCGATGCGCCTGGCGCGGTCGGCCGCGCCACGCTCGAAACCGAAGGCGATATTGTCGGCGACGCTGAGATGGGGAAACAGCGCGCCGTCCTGGAAGACGATGCCGATGCCGCGCTTGTGCGCCGGAATGCCCGCCGGCCCATCGGCCAGCAGGCGCCCGTCGAAAAGCACGCGGCCGGTATCGGGAAATTCAAAACCGGCGACGATGCGCAGCAGGGTCGATTTTCCCGATCCCGAGGGGCCGACCACCGCCGTCCGGCTTGCCGGCTCCACCGACAGGCTGACCCCGTCGAGCGCCTGGACATCGCCGTAGCGCTTGCCGATATTTTCCAGCTTGAGCAGCGTCATTGGCCGGCCGTCCGTTTCGATTGGGCATGAAGAAGAAGGGTGAGCGGCAGCGACAAAAGGACCATCATCGCGGCATAGGGCGCCGCGCCGACATAATCGATCTCGCTGGTCAGCGACCAGAAACGCGTCGCCAATGTCTCGATCCCCGTCGGCGCCAGCATCAGCGTGGCGGTCAGCTCATTGGTGATGCCGAGGGCGACGAGGGCGACGCTGGCCGCGGCGCCCGGTGCGGCGAGCCGAAGCGTCACCTGCCGCATGGCCTGCCCGGGCGTGCGGCCGAGCGCCATGGCGGCACGCTCCAGTTCCACCGGGGCCTGCGCGATGCTGGCGCGCAGCCCCACCATGGCGCGCGGCAGAAAAAGGAGGACATAGCCGGCCAGCAGCATGGCGAAGGTCTGGTAGAGCGGCAGCAGGAAGCGCACGGTGATCGACACCAGCGCCAGCGCCACCACGACGCCGGGCAGCGAGCCGACATAATAATGGCATGCTTCCAGAAGCCGTTGCAGCCGGCCGGGCGCCCGCACGGAGAGCCACGCCATGGGAACGGCGGCGGCGGTCGCAAGCACGCCGCCGGCAAGCGCCAGCATCAGGGTCGTGCCCATCGCCCCGGTCGTCTCGCCGTCCCAGATGCCGGCGCCGCCCAGCCAGAGCCAGCGGCCGAGCGTGACCAGCGGCACGCCGAGCGTGAGGACGGCAAGGCCGGCCGGCAGGATGAGGGCGGGCAGGGTGAACCGTGCCAGCCGCCGCCTTTCGGCGGGCCGCGCGGTCCCGGTGCCGACCCGCGCATAGCGTTCGTTGCCGCGCACGAGGACTTCGATCCCCAGGAGCGCGAGGCAGCAGGCGACCAGCACGCCACCGATCATGTTGGCGGCCGGGCTGTTGTAGGACGACTGGAACTGGTCGACGATAGCGGTGGAGAGCGTGTCGAAGCGGATCATCGCGAAGAGGCCGTATTCGGACAGCAGATGCAGGGCGATCAGCAGCGAGCCGCCGCAAATGGCAAGGCGCAGCTGAGGCAGCACGACGCGGAAGAATACGGCAAGGGGTGATAGCCCGAGCGAGGCGGCCGCATCCTCCACCGCCGGATCGAGGCGTCTGAGGGCCGCAGCGACGGGCAGATAGAGGAAGGGATAATAGGCAAGGACCGCGACGAAGACCCCGCCGGCAAGGCCTCGCATGCCCGGCACGAGGCTGACCCAGGCATAGCTGTGGACGAAAGCCGGCACGGCGAGCGGCGTGATCGCCAGCCACGCCCAGAGGCGTGCGCCGGGAATGTCGGTACGCTCGGTCAGCCAGGCCATGGCGACCGCCACCGCGATCGACAGCGGAATCGTGAGCGCTTCGAGATAGAGCGTACTGAGGATCAACTCGCCGACACGCGGGCGAAAGACGAGCGTTTTGACCGTCTCCCAGCCGACGTCATACGTCACCCAGCCGATAAAGCCGAGCGGGAGCAGGCTGAACAGCGCCACCAGCGCGGCCAGCACGAAGACCGGCCCATGGGGCAGGGATGTGCGCGTGCGCTTTCCCGTCGGCCAGGGCGTCTCGAATGCTTCAGCTGTGCTATCCTGCAACAAGGCCCATATGCCTTCATGCCATGAGAACGAAAGGCGGTCTTTTCATCGACCTCGCCTGTCCCGTTCTGCACTAAGGATTTCTTGAGTAAAAGGCAATGGTTTGCGCGCTCGCGGGCCGCGGGTTCATGCCACCTTTCTCGCGGCAATTTGCCCTGCCCCATGGCGCGGCCGGATGCTTTTGTTATAAGTGGAGCATGCCAGCCAAGTTTTCCGCTGCACATTCCAGCGCTGTCGAGCGCGTGATGGCGGCGGCCGTTTCGAGAAGGAGAGCCCGATGAACACCTCGATCCGCGTGACGGTCGCCGCGCTGTCGCTATTCGCAGCCCCCATGGCGTGCAGCGTCCATGCCCAGGAATTCGAAGAGCTGGTCGTCTACAACGCGCAGCATGATGCTCTCGGCCGCGCCTGGATGGAGGCCTTCACCAAGGAGACGGGCATAAAGGTCGTCGTGCGCAAGGGCAGCGACATGGAATTCGCCAATCTCATCCTTCAGGAGGGGGATTTGTCGCCGGCCGACGTCTTCCTGACGGAAAACTCGCCCGCCATGGTGCTGCTCGACGCGGCCGGGCGTTTTGCGCCGGTCGACAAGGAAACGCTCGATCAGGTCCCGGCGGAGTACCGGCCGGCGGACGGCATGTGGACGGGCATCGCCGCCCGCTCCACGGTCTTTGCCTATGACAAGACCAGGCTTTCCGAGGACAAGCTGCCGAAATCGATGATGGATCTTGCCGATCCTGCCTGGAAGGGCCGCTGGGGCGCGGCGCCGGCGGGCGCTGATTTCCAGGCGATCGTCGGCGCGCTGCTCCAGCTCAAGGGCGAAACCGCGACGGCAGCATGGCTTGCCGCGATGAAGGAGAACGCGACGCCCTACAAGGGCAACAGCATCGCCATGAAAGCGGTCAATGCTGGCGAGATCGAGGGCGCGCTGATCTATCACTATTACTGGTTCGGCGATCAGGCGAAGACCGGCGAGAACAGCAACAACGTCGCCCTGCATTATTTCAGGAACCAGGATCCGGGCGCCTTCATCAGCATTTCCGGCGGCGGCATCCTGAAAAGCGGAAAGCACCAGAAGGAGGCGCAGGCGTTCCTGAAATGGATCACCGGCAAGGCCGGGCAGGCGATCCTGCGCGATGGCATGTCCTTCGAATACGCGATCGCCGGCGAGGCCAATCCCAAGCTCGTTCCCCTGAAGGACCTCGATGCGCCGAAGGTCGAGGCGTCGACACTCGACAGCAAGAAGGTCGTGGAGCTGATGACGGCGGCTGATCTTCTGTGACGGCCGGGAACCGGAGAGGCGGCGGTGAATCTCCCGCCTCCTTCGCCGGCAAGCGTGAATTTCCTCACCGCGGCCATGCGCGGACGCTGTAAACATGCTACTGCGGAGCCTGTTCGCACCGGCGAACGTCTCCCTGGCAGAACAACAACGGACCTGAACGATGGCGTGCATTCCAAATCCCGATCCCAAGGCGTCAAAACCGTCGCACGCGGAAGGGAGGACGGCATGAACACGCTCTCGGCCCCGTTCCACCTGGAGCCCGTTTCCACGCTCGATTGCGCCGACCGCTCCTGGGCGCAGAACGCCATCGGCATCCTGGAGGGCGACGCCCGCCGTTCGGCGGACACCCATCTCGTCAACCCGGTCTTCAAGGGGCTGAAGGGCATTTCGGTCTATCTCAAGGACGAGAGCACGCATCCGACCGGCAGCCTGAAGCACCGTCTCGCCCGTTCCCTTTTCCTTTACGGCATCTGCAACGGACGCATCGGCAAGGGCACGACGCTGGTGGAGGCTTCCTCGGGCTCGACCGCCGTGTCCGAGGCCTATTTCGCCGATCTGCTCGGTCTGCCGTTCATCGCGGTCATGCCGCGCAGCACCAGCCGGGCGAAGATAGACGTCATCGAGCGTTTCGGCGGCCGCTGCGCCTTCGTCGACAGCCCGGCCGCGGTCTATGAGACCGCCGCCCGGATCGCGGCCGAGACGAACGGCCACTATCTCGACCAGTTCACCAATGCCGAGCGCGCCACCGATTGGCGCGGCAACAACAATATCGCCGAAAGCATTTTTGGCCAGATGGAGCGGGAAGCCCATCCGGTGCCGAGCTGGGTGGTCATGGGGGCAGGCACCGGCGGCACCTCGGCGACGATCGGGCGCTATATCCGTTATCGCAACCTTGCGACCCGGCTTTGCGTGACGGATGTGGAGCATTCCGTGTTCTACGATGCCTGGAAGAGCGGCGATGCGCAAACCACCTGCACCGCGCCCTCGCGGATCGAGGGGGTGGGCCGCCCGCGCGTCGAGCCATCCTTCATCCCGACGGTCATCGACCATATGATCAAGGTTCCCGACGCCGCCTCCATCGCCGCGGCGCATGTGCTTTCCGACCGCCTGTTCCGCCGGGTGGGCGCCTCGACGGGCACCAATTTCTTCGGCCTGCTCTCCATCGCCGACAGCATGATACGGGAAGGGCGCGAAGGCTCGCTCGTCACGCTGATCTGCGACAGCGGCGACCGCTATACCGGCACCTATTTCAATGCGGACTGGCTGGCCGCCAACGCCATCGACATCGCCCCCTGGTGCAAGGCCATCGAGACCTTCCTCGACAGCGGGACGTTCGAGCTGGCCTGAGCGCCGGGAAAAGCGGAACGTCATCTAGAACCGTATCGTCGATTCCCATGGCAACGGTACGGGTGAAGCCGTTCGGCTGGCGCTAGCTGGTCGCAAGGACTGGTGGAGCGTATCGTGTTCGGCAGGATATCCGGAAGACGGCCGGCCTTTCTCGCCAGATGGAAAGCAATTTTTTCCGCGCAGCCAATTCCGCCGATGCCGGGCGCCGGCTAAGGTGCAGCCGCAACGACGGGGGATTGCGAATGCGGAGAACGGCCGAATGACGACGATCACAGTGGACGACGCCCTCGACCGCGCCGGAGCGGGGGCCTATCAGCGCCGGCTCTTGTGGATTTTCGGCCTCGTATGGACCGCCGATGCGATGCAGGTGCTCGCGGTCGGCTTCACCGCCGCGTCGATTGCCGCCACCTTCGATCTTTCGGTTCCGCAGGCGCTGCAGACGGGTACGCTCTTCTTCCTGGGGATGCTGATCGGGGCGGCCGGTTTCGGCCGCCTTGCGGACCGAATCGGGCGCCGGCGGGTGCTGATCGTCACGGTCTCCTGCGATGCGCTTTTCGGCGCTCTATCGGTCTTCGCGCCCGATTTCATGCTCCTGCTGGTGCTGCGCTTCCTCACCGGCGTGGCGGTGGGCGGCACCCTGCCGGTCGACTATGCGATGATGGCGGAATTCCTGCCGGCCCGGAACCGCGGCCGCTGGCTGGTCATGCTGGAGGGCTTCTGGGCGATCGGCACGCTGATCGTCGCGCTCGCCGCCTGGGCCGTCAGCCGGGCGGGCATCGTCGACGGCTGGCGCTACATTTTCGCCGTGACGGCAATCCCCGCGATCATCGGCATCGGCTTGCGTTTCCTGGTGCCGGAATCGCCGCTCTATCTGCTGCGCCTCGGAAAGATGGGCGAGGCGAAGGCCGTGCTGGACCGGATCCTCGTCGCCAACGGCAAGCGGCAGCTCGAAGCCGATATGGTGCTGGTTTCGCCGGCGCCGTCCGGCCAGACGGGGATTTTCTCCGGGGATCTGCGCCAGCGCAGCCTGATGATCCTGGCGATCTGGTTTCTGGTCTCGATCTCCTATTACGGCGTTTTCACCTGGCTGCCGCCGCGCCTGGCGGGCGACGGTTTCGGTTTCGTCCGGGGATACGGTTTCCTGGTCTTCCTGGCGCTGGCCCAGATCCCCGGCTATGCGCTGGCCGCCTACGGCGTCGAGAAATGGGGCCGCCGGCCGACGCTGATCGGCTTCTGCCTGCTGTCGGGGCTGGCCTGCCTCCTGTTCGTGGTGGCGGGAACCGCAACGCTGATCGGCGCCTCGCTGCTGATCATGAGCTTTGCCTTGCTCGGCACCTGGGGTGCGCTCTACGCCTTCACGCCGGAACTGTATCCGACGGCATCGCGCGCGACGGGCATGGGCATGGCGGGTGCGGTCGCCCGGCTCGGCGGTCTCCTGGCGCCCTCCCTGATGGGGCTGGTGGTGGAGCGCAGCTTCGGCCTTGCCATCGGCATTTTCGCCGGCCTTCTCGTCGCCGCTGCCCTTGCCGCCTTTCTCATCGACGCGGAAACGCGGCGTACATCCCTGGCATGAGCTTGCCGCATTTTTCGGCCTAGACTGGCGGCAGGAGGAATCGCCATGTTCAAACGCGCCGCCGCCTTCGCCTTCGCTCTTTCCTGCCTGTCGGCCCATGCGGCCGAGCCCGGCTACCATGACGACCGGTCCGATGCCGCCGCCCTGGTGACATCGCTCTACAATGCCATCGACCGCAAGGAATATGCCAGAGCCTGGGACTATTTCGGCGATGCCAAGCCGGCCGCCGATTTCCAGGCCTTCGCGCAAGGCTATGCCACCACGGAACGGGTGGAGGTCGTCACCGGCGCGGCAAGCGAGGAGGGGGCCGCGGGCAGCGTCTATTTCCAGCTTCCCGTTGCCATCCGCGCGCACCGCGCCGACGGAACGGCGGAGGTCTTTGCCGGCTGCTACGTGGTGCGGCAGGTAAACCCCGCCATCCAGGAGCCGCCCTTCCGGCCGCTACAGATCGACAGCGGCAGCCTCAAGCCCGTAACGGCGGACCTTGCCGATGCCCTTCCGTCGCGATGCGAGGATGCGCCCTGAGAGGCGAGGGCACCGCCGGGCCTTGCCGGGAAAGCCGTTTTCCGGTTCTCAGCCCTTCACCGCGCCGGCGGTCATGGAGCCGCTGATCTGGCGGTACATCAACAGGCCGAGCAGCATGGGAGGCAGAGCGCCGACGATCATCACGGCCGAGGCGACGCCCCATTGCACCCCGCCGCCGCTGGCGGCGAAGAAGAACGAGGCGCCGACGGTGATCGGCACGGCCTTGGAGGTCGTCAGCATCAGGCCGAAGAGGAATTCGTTCCAGGCGGTGATGAAGCCGAAGATCACACCGGTGACGATGGCCGGCCGGCAAAGCGGGGCGATCACCCGCATGAGGACCTGCGTGCGCGTCGCACCGTCCATCAGGGCGGCCTCGTCGAGTTCTGCCGGCAGGTCGCGGATGGCGTTGACGAGGATGACGAGCGCCAGCGGCAGGTTGACGATGGTAAGGATCAGCCCGAGGCCGAGCCGCGTGTCCAGCAGCGAAAGCCACTGGAACATCATGTAGAGCGGGATGGCGAAGATGACGAGCGGGACGGCGCGCAGGTTGACGATGAGGGGCAACAGCGTGCGCTCGCCCATCTTGCCGCGCGCGATCGCATAGGCGGCGGGCAGGGCGAGGGCGACGGCAAGCAATGTGCCGAGCGCCGCGACCGCGAAGCTGTTGACGAGATAGAGGAAGATGTTCAGCCGGTCGGAGACCGTGAACACCGTCGCATAGTTTTCAAGCGTCGGCGCCTGGACCCAGAGGCCGGGATTGGCGGTAAGCTCGCGCGCGCTCTTGAAGGAGGTCGCAAGGGTGACCAGGATCGGGAAGTTCATCGCGAAGGCGGCGAGAACAAAGACGATCCAGCGCAGGATATTGATCATCGGGTCGCTCCCTTGCGGCGCGCGGCGAGGGCATTGAGGCCGTAGAGCACGGTGAAGGAGGCGATGAAGAGGATGACGGAGGCGGCCACCGCCTTGCCGATGGCGCCCTGCTTGAAGAAGGCCTCGTAAATGTAGATGGACAGCGAGGCGGTCGATCCGCCGGGGCCGCTGCCAGTCAGCACATAGACATTGTCGAAGACGCGGAAGCCGTCGATGAAGCGGATGAGCAGCGCGACTACGATGGTCGGCGCCATCAGGGGCAGTTCGATATACCAGAGCCGGTGATGATAGCGTGCGCCGTCCATGGCCGAGGCCTCGACGATCTCCCGGGGGATCGCCTGATAGGCCATGTAGAACAGCAGGAAGGCGAAGGGCGTCCATTGCAGCGTCTCGACGACGATCAGCGTCCAGAAGGCCGAGCCGGGGCCCAGGAAGGAGAGGCTCGCGCCGAACCAGGTCCACAGATAATAGGGCACCGGGCCGGCGAATTCGTGCAATACGAGGCGGTACATGAGGCCGACCAGCGCGGGCGCCACCATCAGCGGCAGCATCAGGATCGCCATCAGCCAGCTTCGTTTCTCCAACAGCGGCGCAAGGAAGATCGCCAGGAACAGGCCGAGCCCGCATTCCAGCAAAGCTGTCAGGAGGCCGAAGCGGAAGGAAAACCAGCTCGCCTGCCAGAATGCGGCATCGTTCCAGACCGCGGCGAAATTGCCGAAACCCGTGATCTGCGGGCTGCGCAGGGTCTCGAAACTGACCTGCGAGACCGAGTAGACGAGGTTGACGATGGCCGGAAAGCCGAGAAAGACCAGCAGGAACAGCACCAGCGGAACCGCCAGCAGGCGGAACTCGGCCACGGAGGTGCGTTGCGTCTGGGTTGTCATCGGTTGATCCCGGTTGGCATGAACGTCGTCGCGACGTGTCGGACGGCCGGCGACGGTTGGTGCGCCGCCGGCCGGTTGTCTTACTTGAGAAGGTCGACCATGCCCTTTTCGGTGTTCTTCAGCGCGTCGTCGAGGGACTGCTGGCCGGACCAGTAACCCGTGAACTCCTTGGCCTGGAGCTCATAGACCGAGAGCGCCTTGGCCGAGGTTCCGCCGTTCATGACATAGCCGTACTTGCCGGCGAATTCGCCGAGCTTGACAAGATCGGGCCGTTCGGCGGCGACCTCCTTGACGACCTCGGGCGTGAGCGCCGGTGCACCGTTGTTGCGGGCATAGACCAGCGCCGCTTCCCTGGACGACAGCCACTTGATGAAGGCCTTGGCGCCATCCTTGTTCTCGGCATTCTTGTTGAGGCCGAAGCCGAGGCCGTGGATATGGGTGAAGCGTCCTTCGGGGCCGGCCGGCGGGGCGATGGCTTCGGTGACCTCGCCGACGGCGGGCGATTTCTCCTTCGACATCAGGTCGGAGGCGGCGGCGTTCCACTGCACCATCGCGGCGACCTGACCCGATGCATAGGCGGCATTGGCTTCCGCGAATTCATAGGACAGCGAATCGCGCGGCGTCGCGCCGGCGTCATAGAGCATCTTGTAGGTCTCCAGACCCTTGCGATAGGCATCGGAATCCACGGTGACCTTGCCGCTCTCGTCCATCCAGTTGCCGCCATAGGCGCGCGGCAGCGACTGGAACACCATCATGTTGAACAACAGGTTCTTGAGCTGCAGCACGGTGCCGTAGCGGGTCGGGCTGTCGGGATTGACCGCCTGGGTGAAATAGAGCGCGGTCGCGGCATAGTCGTCCCACGTCCATTCGTCCGGGTTCTTGGGTTCCAGCTTCTTGCCAAGGTGCTTTTCCGAGATTTCGGCATAGCGGGCCTTGGCCGCATCGTCCTTCATAAGCGCGTCGATCAGGTCCGTGCGGTAATACATGAAGTGCAGCGAAAGATCGGTCGGAACGCCGAACTGCTTGCCTTCATACTGCATGGTGGTGAGGACCTGGTCGCCATAGACGGTCTTTGCCTCGTCGGACAGCTCGACCGGCTCCATGAACGGCGCGTAGCGGCCGATGGAGTAGGTGGCGAGCAGGTTGACGTCGAAGGCCGTCGAGCCGGCGGCAAGGTCGGCCTGCAGCTTGTCCCAGAAACCGTCGCGGTTGAAGAACAGCAATTCGACCTTGTTGTCGTCGCTTACGTCCGACTTGGCGTTATAGGCATCGGCGGCCGCGCGCAGCGCGGTCTCCTCCGGGCCACCCGGCCAGCCGAGCACGGTGACTTTGGCGAAGGCGGGGCCGGCCAGCAGGCTGGCAATGGCGGCGGCGATCAGGCCGCCCTTTTTCATCCTGGCGAATGTCATGCTATGTCCTCCCTCATATCAATTCCGACGTTTTGCTAGATCCGCGATGCCCACCACGCCGGCCCGTTCTGCCAGGGCCGCGGCGTGGAGTTGCGGGGTGAGCCGTGGCGGCAGGTCTCCAAGCGCCCGCCGGACGGATTCGAGATAGCCCGGTGCAAGGCCGATGCCGCCGCCAATGACGATGCGGGCCGGATCGAGCGCAAGCTGGATATTGCCGCAGAGAAGGGCGGTCTGGCGGGCCGAGGCCTCGATGATGGCGTGCGCCCAGTCTTCCCCGGCCCCTGCGGCTGCGAAGACCTCCCGGGCGGTGGCGCCTGGCTGGTGCGGCGCGGCCTTGTCGGCGATCCAGCGGCCGGAGACCGTGTCCTCCAGCGTGCTGTCGGTCTCGCCGAGGCTGCGAAACTGGCCGAAATGGCCGGCAAGGCCGCCGAGCAGGCGCCCGTTGACGACAACGCCGCCGCCGATACCCGTCGAGACGGTGAGGAAGACGAGGTCCTGCCCCTGGCCGGCGCCGAAGGAATATTCGCCCCATGCGGCCGCCTGGGCATCATTGGCGGCAAAAACCGCGTCGGTGCCGGCAAGCCTCGCCACGGTCGCAACAAGCGCGAAGCGGTCCGGAATGTCGAGGGTGCGGCGGTTGAGCGGCGACCAGAGACCGTCATCGACGATGCCGGTGACGGCGACGCCGACCGTGTCGTAGCGCCCCTTCCAGCCGGCGACCGCCTCGAAAAGCGCGGTGAGCCATGCTTCGGGATCGCCGTTACGGGGGGTCGGCATGGTGTGGGTTTCGACGACCGCATCCTGCCGCACCAGGGCCGCGAGCATCTTGGTGCCGCCGATATCGAGGGAAAGGACCGTGTCGGGGCGGGCCATGCCGGTCAGGCTCCGCCGCCGGCGATCGCGTCGTCGAGCGCCGAGCGGAACCAGGACGTGACGTGTTCAGGCCGGGTGATCGCGGAGCCGACCACGACCATGGAGGCGCCGGCGATCAGGGCCTGCTGCGCCTGGGCCGGGGTGCGGATGTTGCCCTCCGCGACGACGTGAGGCGTAAGCCGGCGCATCGCGCTGACGAGTGCGAGATCCGGCTCGGTGGGCTCGACCGGCCCGGTATAGCCGGCGAGCGTGGAGCCGACCACATCGGCGCCTTCGGCCAGCGCCTGTTCGGCATCCGAGAGGATCGAGCAATCGGCCATGGCGACGCGGCCATGGCCATGTATGCGCGCGATCAGCGCCAGGGTCGGCACGGGACGGGTACGCTGCGTGGCGTCATAGGCGATGATGTCGGCGCCGGCCGCGGCAAGCGCGTCGACATCCTCGATCCACGGCGTGATGCGCACCGCGCTGTCGTCGAGGTCGCGCTTGACGAGGCCGATGATGGGCTTGTCGGTGGCCGCGCGAACGGCGGCGACATAAGCGGCAGATTCGATGCGCAAGGCGGCCGCGCCGCCGTCGATCGCCGCCAGCGCGAAGCCGACGACCATCTCGGCCCTGTCCATGGCGCCGCCCTTCACCGGCTGGCAGGACACGATCAGACCCTTGTCGAGGCTTTTGAAATCGAGCGGCACCGGCGGTCTCCTGTCTTTGCCGGGATGGTAGCAAACCAAGGCCGGATGGCAACAGGATTTAAACTGGTATTATCGCATCAGCTCGATGACGAAATCATAGACATCGCCCCGGTATTTGGTCTGCGTGAACTCGACGATCTGGCCGTCGGCGAGGAAGCAGCGACGCTCCATGATGAGAAGCGAGGCATCGTCCGGCGCGGCGAGGAGGCGCCGTTCCTCCGCGCTGCCGGGGCCTGCCTGCATGCGCTGCAACGCGCGCACCGGCAGGGCGCCGGCGGTTTCGAGATAGTCGTAGAGCGAGTTTCCGATCGCCTGCGGTTCGGGCACGAAACGGGCCGGCAGGGTGGCCATCTCGATGGCGATCGGTACGCCATCGGCGGTGCGAAGGCGCCGGAGCCGAACCACCCTTTCGCTGCCGGAAATGCCGAGCGCCATCATTTCGGCCGGGGAAGGCCTTGAAATTTCGCGGGAAATCCAGATGCAGCCGGGATCGAGCCCGCGCGAGCGCATATCCTCGGAAAAGCTGGTCATCGTTGCCAGCGATTTTTCGAGCCTTGATGAGACCACCGTCTTGGCGCCCTGCCGCCGGTCGAGGAAACCATCCGAAACGAGGCCGTCGATCGCCTTGCGAACGGTGACGCGCGAAATGCCGAGCACGGTGCTGAGCACCCGCTCGCTGGGGATGACGGCGCCGCGCTTGATGTGCGAGGCGGCGACCGCCTGCTTCAGGGCCTGTTCCAGTTGCCGGTAAAGCGGCTCGCCGCTGCCCTTGGAAAGCTGTTCGGCCAGGAAATCGAGGATCGGTTGATCGATCATGGAAAGCGCGCCTCCCGCGGCGAATCCCCATAAAAAATTTTTCCTGATGTTAAACTGGTATTGGCCGCGTGCAATGGATTTCCATGCGTGGCGGGTTTTGCCGGCAAGGGGCGGGCGGGGTTATTCGAAACGATCGCCCATGAGCCGGGTCCATTCCTCGCCGGCAAGGCCGTTGAGAAGCGCCTTTCCGGCGGTCATCGCCTCGACCAGGGCGGGCTCGCGCGAATGCACGACGGTGGACGAGGCTTCCTTGAAGGCGCACTTCTTGCCGATCAGCGCCTGCAGCAGGATGGGATCCGTGCGGCCCCGGACGGCCACGAGGCCCCGCTCGTAGGCATTGCGGATGAGACAGTCGATCACGATCGATTCCTGTCCCGGCTCGGCCATGATCTGCACGACGCGACCGCTGCCGCCGGTATCGCCGTAGTAGAGATAAAGGCCGATCACCTTGCCCGAGCGGGTCCTGACGATGCGCTGGACCCGCATGCCGTAGAGGGTCTTGCGCGCGGCATGCAGCAGGATGGTTTCCAGCACGGGCCGATCCCAGAGCGGACGCAGGGGAAACCTGAGCACGAGCTGCCGGCAGCCTTCGATGAAGGCGTCGTCGCTGGCCGGCTCGTCGATGAAGGCATCCGCCTTGCCGGCGAGCGGCGCGTAGTAGAGCCATGCCTGCTTCCTGCCCTTCCGGCAGATGACGGCATCGGCCATCCCGCTCAGCGGCCTTGCGAGCCTTGCGGCAGGGATCCGCCGCCCCGCGACATCGAGGGCGAAGGCGGCGGGCTTGAGGATGCGCAGCCATTCCAGGCTGCAGGATCCGAGAACGGCGGCTTTGGCGGTTCGCCATATGGGGGTGGAAATATCGTTCGCCGTGTCGCTGAAGGACAGATGCTGGGGGCCTGACAAGACCTCGCGCAACAGCCGCGCACCGACGAAGGGGTCGCTGCCGCGGTCGCCATTGATGAAGGCGACGCAGTTCGCAGCCAGCAGGCGGCGCCCCTCGAACATCATGTCCACCGGCAGGACGCCGAGAAGACCGGACACCGTGCCGTCGTCGCGCACATGGACGCGGCTGCGAAGACCCGTCGCGAGGGCCGCGGGGTCAAGGAAGAGTCGGGTGAGATAGGCCTTCAGATCGTCGCTCGCCGGTGCGCCGCTCCTGCGCAGGACTCGCTGGAAAAGGCCCGCGACCGCCTCGATGTCTCCGACCTCCAGGGACCGTATGCTCGACATGGCGATCTCTCTGCCTCTGTTCCATTCCAGCTCCCGATGGAGTCGGAACCCTCCCAGAGTATCCGTGAGCACCATTGGAAACATGCACGCTGGTAAACGAGACGGGCGTCTGAAGTGCGGTGGCACGATCCCTGCGCCTGACCGTTTCTGAGTAGCAAGGCGATACCGGCCGCACAAGCGGCCCGGGTGCTCCGATCGACTTTCTTTCGCGGTATGGGTTAACGGCGCAGGGCCCGGCATCCGCGTTCCTAGCATGACATTCAAGGATGCCAGCCTTGCATCCGGGATCGCATCGCTACAAGAATCCTAGACGAAGAGCGGCTGGGTGCGCACCCACAGCTCCAGCGTCGTCTCGCTGCCGAGCGTTGCCGAGCGGTGAGGCAGATGCGACTGGAAATGCATGGAGTCGCCCTTGTTGAGGATGTGGCGCTCGCCGTTGATCTCCAGCAGCATGCAGCCCTCCAGCACATAGACGAAATCCTCGCCCTCGTTGTGCATGATCTCCGAGACATGGCCTGGCGGGCGGCGCACGAGCGTCGGATGCAGCTTGGCGCCGGCAAAACCGGCGCCAAGCAGCTCATAGGTGCGGCGCGCGTCGCCGAGGCTGAAGGGCTCGCGCTCGCCCGGGCGGGAAACCGGTGTCGATTGCCGCGGCGCCTTGACGAAGGCATCGATGCTGGTGCCGAGCGCTTCGGCTATGTTGCATAGCGAGGCGAGGGACGGCGTCGAGGTTCCCCGCTCGATTTGCGAGAGGAAGCCGATGGAAAGGCCGACACGCTCGGCCACCTGTTGCAGCGTCATGTCCATGGCGCGGCGGCGTTTGCGTATCTTCTTGCCGAGGGCTTCTTCCGCGACGCTTCCTGCCACGTCCTTTTCCCTCGCTTTCATTCCTGATGCCATTGCAATACCCGTTGCGGATCGGTCGGCCCGGAATATGGCGCCTGCCGAAGGCGATGTCGATGCACGCAAGGCCGTTCGCCCGCAGGATTGCGGCCCATGCCGCGGTCCTTTACGCTTGCTGTTTCCGGTGCCCGCAAGAATTTTACTACCGCGCCTCAATTTCTTTTGCAATGGTTCAATTTTTGAGTAATGACTTGAGCGACTGAGGTCAAAGCTCAATGGAGGAGAGCCCATGCGGATGCACAAGAACCGGATGTTCCTGATGGCGACGGCGACCGTGATCGGCGCGTTGCAGGCCGCAACCGCGCTGGCGCAGGAGGAGCCGCAGACCGGTGGCGTGCTGCGCATTCTGGCGACGGGCGAACCCGACCACATGGACCCGACGCTCGCCGGCATGGTGCCGACCAACAATCTCATGCGCGCCATTTCACGCCAACTCGTCAGCTACGAGGCCTCGACGGACCCGGATACGGCGATCAAGCCGGTCGGCGACCTTGCGACGGAGGTGCCGCAGCCGACCGACGACGGTCTTGCCTATACGTTCACGCTGCGCGAGGGCGCGATGTGGAATGCGCCGTCCGGCGCGCGCCAGATCACCTCTGCGGACGTGGAGCGTGGCTTCAAGCGCCTTTGCAACCCGCATATGCAGGCCTCCACGCTCACCTATTTCACGGCGCTGATCTCCGGCCTCTCGGAATTCTGCGACGGCTTCGCCAAGGTCGAGCCGACGCCGGAGGCGATGAAGGCCTATATGGAGGGCAATGACGTTTCGGGCATCGAAACGCCGGACGACAAGACCGTGGTCTTCAAGCTCAAGGAGCGGGCCGGCGACTTCGTCTACATGCTGTCCCTGCCGATGCCCGCGCCGACCGCGATCGAAACGCTGGACTATGTTCCCGACAGCCCGGAATTCCGCGCCAACTTCGTCGGCAGCGGCCCCTATACGATCGGAGAATATACGCCCGACACCAGCCTGAAGCTGGTGCGCCACCCGGCCTGGAAGGCCGAGAGCGATCCGCTTCGCAAGGCCTATGTCGACGAGATCGACATCACCATGGGCCTGCAGGCCGACGCCATCATGCAGCAGCTCCAGTCGGGCGACGGCGATCTTGCCTATGACATCAACGTGCCGACCGCGATCCTCGCGACGCTCGCTGCCACCGGCGACGAGAAGCTGACGGCCATGTCCTCCGGCAACACGAACTTCCTGTTCATCAACACGGTGTCGGATAACAACAAGGGCGCGCTGAAGGACCTGCGCGTGCGCCAGGCGCTGCAATATGCCGTCGACAAGGCGGCCATCGTGCAGCAATGGGGCGGCTCCACCGTCGCCGAGCCGGCAAATGGCATCTTCGGCATCGGCGTTCTCGGCTACCACAAATTCGACCTTTATCCCTCGCCGGACGCCAAGGGCGATCCGGAAAAGGCGAAGGCGCTTCTGGCCGAGGCGGGCTTCCCGGACGGCATTACGCTGAAGATGCCCTATCGCAACAAGGACCTGGAAGTGGCGACCGCCGCGACGATCCAGGCGAGCCTCGCGCGCGCCGGCATCACGGTGGAAATGACGCCGGTGACCGCGGCCGACTACTATTCCAAGTTCATGACCAACCCCGTCAACACCAGGGAAGGCACCTGGGACATCGCGCCCGTGGGCTGGACACCGGACTGGGTGGGCGGCGCCGCGCGCTCCGTGTTCCAGCCGCAATTCACCTTCGACGGCACGCATCAGACCTACAACTACACCGACTATAACAATCCGAAGGCCAACGAGATCGCCGCGCAGGCGATCAACGCGACAACGCCCGAGGAAACGGCGAAACTCTGGGCCGAGGTCGATGAGCTGGTGATGGCGGATGCGCCGGTCGTGCCGCTGATCGCCAACAAGAACCCGCGCTATCGCAGCGAGGCGGTGAAGAACTACCAGCCCTATGCGCTGGGCGTCGAAGGCGACTGGACCAATCTGTGGATCGAACGCTGAGCCGCTGAAACCGCAACCGGCGCCGGGTCGTCATCCCGGTGCCGGAACCTTTCTCCCGCGCAGGGGTCTGATTTGGCTATTCTGGAAGCGAAGGGTCTTACCGTCGACATCCCGACCGAGGACGGCACCGTGCATGCGGTGCGCAACGTCTCCTTCTCCATCCGGCCGGGCACGCTGTTCGGCATTGCCGGCGAATCCGGCTCCGGCAAGAGCGTGCTGACCCAGGCCGTGATGGGCCTTCTGCCCAATGCCGATATTGGCGGCGAGGTCTGGTTCGAGGGACGCAACCTCATCGGCCTTCCGCAGGAAGAGATGCGCCGCCTGCGCGGCGGGCGCATCGGCATGATCTTCCAGGATCCGCTGTCGAGCCTCCATCCCTTCTATACGATCGGCGCGCAGATCGCCGAGGTGCTGCACGCCCATGAGAAGATCGGCGCGGTGGAGGCGCGGGCGCGCGTCGTCGACATGCTCGGTAAGGTCGGTATTCCGTCTCCCGCCGAACGCTTCGATGACTACCCGCACCAGTTTTCCGGTGGCATGCGCCAGCGCGTGATGATCGCCATGGCGCTGATCCTGAAACCCGCGCTGATCATCGCCGACGAGCCGACCACGGCGCTCGACGTCACCGTGCAGGCA
>Ga0182742_1001543_pt1 | contig 28909 bp, 25 predicted proteins | sample eDN5th37CBELigMG_FD_128880 | JGI IMG/M metagenome (GOLD analysis project Ga0182742, IMG submission 128880) | Enriched Miracle-Growth compost microbial communities from Emeryville, California, USA - eDNA 5th pass 37_C BE-Lig MG (version 2)... ...
CCGTTTTTCCCCTCCGCCGCTTTCGATCACGCCGATGGGCGAGGCGGCCTGGTTGTGCCTTCCGCCGGAAGGCCCTCTCGATATCGCCTTGCAGGAACGGGTCCATGCGCTTGGCGATGCGCTTGCGCAGCGGCCCGAGGTTCGTGAGGTCGTGCCCGGTATGAACAACCTGCTGGTCCTGTTCGATCCGTTTCATGCAGAGGCCGATGCCCTGGCGGCGGCGATCGCCGAGGAGTGGTGCAGCGCCGAGCCCGCGCGGCGATCGGCGGAGGTTTTCGAGGTGCCCGTGGTCTATGGGGGAGGTGCCGGAGAGGATCTGAAGGAATGCGCGGCCCATGCCGGTCTGTCGCCGGAGGCGTTCGTGCGGCTCCATGCCGATGGCGAATATACGGTCTTCACCCTCGGCAGCCATCCGGGATTTGCCTATCTCGGCGGGCTCGATCCGCGCATCGCCGTTCCGCGCCGCGCGGTGCCGCGACACAAAGTGGCGGCGGGCGCCGTCATGATCGGCGGCAGCCAGACGGGCGTGCAAGCCTGCGACAATCCGACCGGCTGGAACCTCATCGGGACGACGCAGGCGCGTTTCTTCGATCCCGCGGCCGATCCGCCCGCCGCGCTCCGGCCGGGCATGCGGGTGCGTTTCGTCGTCAGGGAGATCGTGTCGTGATAGAGATCATTCGTCCCGGCCCGCTCTCTTCCGTTCAGGACGCCGGCCGAGCCGGCTATCGGCATCTCGGCGTCGGCGTGGCCGGCGCGATGGACGACCTCGCCATCGTCGCGGCCAATCTCATGGTCGGCAACGACGAGTGCGCCGCAGCTATCGAGGTGACGCTGGGCGGGATCGAGCTGCGGTTCACGCGCGCCTGCGCCTTCGCGATCACCGGCGCGGATGCCGGCTTCACGCTCGATGGCGAGCCGCTGCCCGGCTGGTGGGCGGCGACGGCGCGCGAGGGGCAGGTGCTGAAGGCTGCCGCGCCGCGCTTCGGCCTGCGCAGCTACATCGCCGTCTCCGGCGGCATCGCGGCGGAGCCCGTGCTCGGCGCACGGGCAACCGACCTAAAGGCGGGCTTCGGCGGCTTTTCCGGCCGGACGCTTGCGGCGGGTGATTGCCTGCCGCTCGGGGAGGCGAGGGTGCTTGCACGGCCGTTCGGGCTCGCGGCCGGCAAGCTCGGCCTGATGCCGCGCCATGCGGACGCGGAGGCCGCGACGGTGCTGCGCATGGTGCCTGCGGCGGAATGGGACGATCACGACGGCGACATGCAATCGCTCTTCCTGTCGACGGAATGGAAGGTCGATCCGGCGAGCAACCGGGTCGGCATCCGGCTGACGGGACCGCAGATCCGTCCGGTTCGCCCGCGCGAACTGCTGTCGCACGGCATCCTGCCCGGCACGGTGCAGCTTCCGCCGTCGGGCGCGCCCATCGTGCAGATGCACGACGCCAATACGGTCGGCGGCTATCCGAAACTCGGCGTGGTGATCGCGCCGGACCTGCGGCTTCTGGCGCAGACCCGGCTCGGCGGCCGTGTGCGGTTCGTTCGCGTCTCGCGCGAAGAGGCGCTGGAAGCCCTCCGCGAGCGCCAGCGGCAGGTGGAGCGAATCCGGGTGCTGTGCGAGATGGCGCGAAGCCTGTCCGGAGGGCCAGCGGCATGAGCACATCCGCGAGCAATGTCTTCGATCCGGCGCTCATCGCGGTGCTCTCCCGCCATGCGGCCGCCTGCGGCATCGGGAAACTGGTCGTGCGGCAGGGTGACTTCCTTGTCGAGATGGACGTTGCCGTTCCGAATGGCCCCGTTCCCGAAGGCCGGACCGGGCTTGCCGCCGATTGCGCGGGCATTCTCCACTGGCGGCATCCGGATCGCGCCGATGAGGAAACGGAAGAGGACGGACCGGTGAGGGTAAAGGCCGGCGAGGCATTCGCCTATCTGGAAGCCGGCGGGTTGGTCCTGCCGCAGAACGCACCCGCCGCAGGGCGGGGCGAGCGGCTGGTCCCGGCCGGAACCCTGGTGGGCTACGGCACCCTCCTGATGGATTTGCGAACCCCCTGACAGGTGCTGCATGAAAACGATCGATCTCAATTCCGACCTCGGCGAAGGCTTCGGGCCTTATCGAATCGCCGACGATACCGCGCTTCTCGGCATCGTCTCCTCCGCCAACATCGCCTGCGGCGGCCATGCCGGCGATCCCGTGACGATGGACCGCACCGTGCGGGAGGCGCTGGCGCGGGGCGTGGCGCTCGGCGGCCATGTCGGCTATCCGGACCGGGAAGGTTTCGGTCGGCGCGCCATGGCGCTGTCGCTGAAGGAACTGGAGCTTGCGACCATCGCCCAGCTCGGCGCCCTCGCGGCCATCGCCGCCAATGCGGGCGGCCGGCTGAGCCACGCGAATTTCCACGGTGCGCTCGGCAATCTCTCCTTTGTCGACGAGGATGTGGCGCGCACGCTGATCGCCGCCATGAAAGCCTTCGACGACAGGCTCGCCTTCATCGGCCTGCCGCATACGGCCGCCTTCCGGCAGGCCGAAAGCCAGGGGCTTCGCGTCATTGCGTCATTCCTCGCCGATCGCGCCTACAATCCCGACGGCACGCTCGTCGCGCGCGGCAGGGCAGGGGCGGTGGTGCACGATCGCGAGGCCATCCGTCGGCGCGTGGCGCGCGTGTTGGAGGAGCAGGTTGTCGAGACGATCGATGGCGGCCTTCTGGCCATGCCGGCGGGGTCGATCCTCATTCACAGCGATACGGCGGGCGCGGTGGAACTGGCGAACGTCATTCGCCAGGCCGTTCTCGATGCCGGTTTTACGGTGCGGTCCTTCGTCTGATCGTTTTTCGTCTTACTTGAAAAGAAAAGCGCCTCTCCGGTTCGGAGGGGCGCTTTTCTGTGAGACGGAATTTCCTTGTCCTGCTCAGCCCGTCAGCCCGGGCAGCCAGGCGACGATGGCGGGGAAACCGGCCAGCAGGAAGACCATCGCCACCATGATGAGGAAGAAGGGTACGACGGCGCGGGTGATCGTTGCCATGCTTTCGCCGGTCAAACCTTGCACCACGAAGAGGTTCATGCCGACGGGCGGGGTGATCTGCGCCATTTCCACCGCAATCACCAGGAATATGCCGAACCAGACCTTGTCAAATCCGGCTGCCGTAACGAGGGGCAGCGCAATTGGCAGGGTCATGACAATCAGCGACATGCCCTCGAGGAAACACCCGAGCACGATGTAGATGACGAGCAGCAGCGCTATCAAACCCAACGGGGAGAGGTTAAGCGACTGGATCTGACCGGCGATTGCCTGCGGCAGGCCGAGGAAGCCCATTGCGGTCGAGAGAAAGCTTGCGGCTGCGATGATAAGCCCGAGCATGCTGGCGACACGGGCGGTGCCGACGCAGCTGTCGATGACCGCGCGCAGTGTAAGGGTGCCTTCCCACGCCATGATGCCCAGCGTCGTGATGACCGCGAGAGCTGCTGCTTCCGAAGGGCTCGCAAGTCCGCCGTACATGGAGCCGAGCAGCACGCCCATGAGAACAAGGAACGGGGCCAGAGACATAAGCCCGGTGAAGCGCTCCGTCCAGAGGCCGCGCGGGTCCGTGACCTCGGCTTTCGGCGTGTCCTTGAAGATGAGCGCACGCACTATGAGCCAACCCATGAACATCAGGCAGAGGAGCAGGCCCGGAACGATGCCGGCGGCGAAGAGCTTCAGCACAGATGTCTGGGACCGCACACCGTAGATGATCATGATGATGCTCGGCGGGATGAGGAAGCCGAGCGTACCTGCCCCGGCGAGGGAGCCCATCGCCGCACGCTTGTTGTAGCCTCGGCGGGTCAGTTCGCCGAAGGTGATCTTGCCTACGGCGCTGGTCGTGGCGGCGGACGAGCCCGAAATGAGCGCGAAGAATGTGCAGCCGAGGACATTGGTGTGCAAAAGGCCGCCCGGCAGGTTGCGCACCCATGGCTCGATGGCGCGGAAGAGTCCGTCGACGAACTTCGAGCGGAACAGCAGTTCGGCCATGAGGATGAACAACGGCAAGGCCACGAGTTCGGGCGAGGCAAGCCCGTTCCATACGGCCTGGCCCAGAACCTTGTCGATGGGGATCGAGCGGAAGAGGGCGAGACTTGAAAGGCCGACCCCCATCAAGCCCAGCCCCACCCAGGCGCCGGAACCCAGTATTAGAAACAGAAGGGCAATCGGTGTTATGACAGTCAACGGCATAAGGAAACCCCTTGCGGGCGCGGGCGGCCCGAATGATCTGAAGGTGTGGTCATTCGACGGACGGGCCGGCGTGCCCGGTCAACTCCACCGCCGTGCCGGCGATGAAGTGGACGATGCGCAGCGCGATCTGCACCGTCAGCATCGTTGCCCCGAAGGCCATGGCGGCGGCCGGATAAACCAGTGGGAGATCGTTGACCGTCCCCGAACTGCGCCCCGTCATCCCGTACCCCACCGCCATGCGGATGAGCGCCACCGAAAGCACGACGGAGATCGCGAGCCCCACAAAGGTCGACATCCAGGCGAAGAGCCGCGGTGCGACCACCTTCAAAAGGGTGACCTGGATATGGCCGCCGGTGCGGAGCGTATAGGCGAGGCCGAAGAAGATGGCGGTCATATGCAGATAGGCTGCGTATTCCCACACGAAAGGCAGGCTGGTGCCGGCGAAGTTGCGCAGAATGATCTCGGCGAGCTGCATGACCGCGATCAGCATGATCAATCCCCCGGCCAAGTTGGCCATGGCGCGGGAAAGCAGGTCGGCGGATCGGCAGATGGATTGCCACATGGCGTTGTCTCCCATCGGGCGGGCCATGCCCGCCCTGCTGCGTTGGGGCGGAAGCGATGCTCCCGCCCTGCCTGGTCAGCGCGCCTCGAAGGCCTCGACCAGTTCCCGCGCCTTGCCGTCCATGCCGGCAAGGGCCGCCTCGCGCAGCGGACCGGCAAGTTCCTTCAGCTTGGCGCGGGTCTCTGCGTCGAGATCGCGATTTTCGAGGCCGTGCTCGGCAAGCTTGGCCATGTTTGCCGCGTCTGCGTCGGCGGCGGATTGCCAGAAGCTGTCCTGCAGGGAGGAAGCAGCATCCTCGATCGCCTTGCGTTCGGCGTCACCCAGCGCATTCCAGGCGTCGAGATTGACGGTCACCGCATTGGTGTTCCAGGTCTGGCGAGTGGTGTAGCCGTATTTGAGGAACTCCCAGAACGAGCCGTCGACCGCCGAGGGCGAGGAGGTCGCGACCGCGTCGATGACGCCCGCGGCGAGCGACGGGATCACTTCGCCCCACGGAAGCTGCACGGCGATCATCTTGGCCGCCTCGAAGATTTCAGTCGAAGACTTGTCATAGGAGCGGATCTTCACGCCCGAGAGGTCGGCGACCGTCTTGATCTCCTTCTTCGTGTAAATCTGCTGTTGCGGCCAGGGAACGGTGTAGAGAAGCTTCTGGTTGTTCTGTTGGAACACCTCGTCGAGCACCGGGCGGTACATCGTGTCGAAAGCCTTCAGATCCTCGAAGCTGTCGATCAGATAGGGCAGGGACTGGACGCCGAAGAGCGCGTTTTCGCCGACCTGCTGGTTGAGCAGCATGTCGCCGATCGGAGCAAGGCCGTCGCGCACGACGGAGACCATTTCCGGACCCTTGAAGCCGAGCGAGCCGGACGGGTGGAGCGTGATGACGACCTCGCCCTTCGTCGTCTCCTTGACGCGGTCGGCGAAGACCTGTGCGTTCTTGACGATGTAGTTGTCGGCCGGCCAGGCGAGCGGCAGGTCCCAGTTCGTTGCCGAGAAGGCGGCGGACGCGCTGCCTGCGAGGATCATCGCGGCGACCGTCGTGATTTTCGTGTAATTCATTGTCATTTCCCTTCTGGTTGGTCCACGTCGTTTCGTCAGTCAGTTCTTTCCGGCATAGGCGCCGGTATAGGTGCCATCTTCGATGGTGCGAAGGATTTCGGCTTCCTTCCTTTCCTGCGCACACACGGCGGCAAGGAGGTCGTCGGCGATGGCCGGGTCGAAGGCCACCACGCCGTCGCTGTCGCCCACGACGATATCCCCCGGGCGCACCACCATGCCGCCGACGGCGACGGGTACGTTGATCTCGCCGGGGCCGTTCTTGTAGGGACCGCGATGGATGGCGGCGCGGGCGAAGACGGGAAAGCCGTCGCGCGCGATGGCGTCCACGTCGCGGATCGCGCCATCGAGCACGAAGCCGGCAACGCCGCGCTTGCGCGCGATGGCGCACATGATCTCGCCGATCAGCGCCCGGCTCATGTCGCCGTCGCCATCGACCACGAGCACGTCGCCGGGCCGCACAAGATCGAGCGCCTCGTGGATCACCTTGTTGTCGCCGGCGCGCGTCCTGACGGTGAAGGCCGTGCCGGCCATCGGCGTGCCGTCGTGGAACGGGCGAAGGCCGATGGCGCCCGGCTGGCGCTCCAGATTGTCGCTGATATTGGCGACGGCGAGCCGGCGGAACGCATCGATGACGTCTGCGGCAACGCTTGCGGGAAGGGGCTTCATCGACGGTTTCTCCTTCTATGCCGAGGCAAGTCTTGCGCAGGCCTGCGCGATGTTGCGGCAGCCCTCCTCGATATCCGCCAGCGATGTCGCGAAGGACAGCCGGAGATAGGGCGACATCCCGTAGGACGCGCCGTCCATGACCGCGACACCGGCGGCGTCGAGGAAATATTCCATCACGGCAAGGTCCGTTTCGAGAACGACGCCTTCGGGCGTGCGGCGTCCGATCAGCCCGGCGACGTTGACGAACAGATAGAAGGCGCCCCTGGGCGATGCGCACCGCAGGCCTTCCACGGCGCCGAGCATCTCGACCATGCGGTCACGGCGATTGCGATAGTCGGCGGCCATCGCCGCGACGACGCCCTGGTCGCCGTCGAGCGCGGCGGCGGCGGCGGCCTGGGCGATGGAGTTGGCGCAGGTCGTGTTCTGCCCCAGCAGCTTGGCGATCGCGCCGACAAGGGCGGCGGGCCCGGCCGCATAGCCGATCCGCCAGCCGGTCATGGCATAGGCCTTCGACATGCCGTTGACGAGGAGGCAGCGCTCGGCAAGCTGCGGCGCGACCTTGAGCGGCGTGACGTGTTCCGCGTCGTCATAGACGAGATGCTCGTAGATCTCGTCGGTCATCAGGGCGACATGCGGATGGCGGTCGAGCACCTTCGTGAGCGCGGCCAGCCGTTCGCGGCCGTAGACCGCGCCCGTCGGATTTCCCGGCGAGTTGAGGATGAGCCAGCGGGTCTTCGGCGTGATGGCGGCCTCTAGAGCCTCTGGAGAGAGAAGGAAGCCGTCCTCCTCCGGGCATGGCAGGATCACCGGGCGGCCGCCATTGACCGAAACGATATCCGGATAGGAGACCCAGTAGGGCGAGGGCACGATCACTTCGTCGCCGGGATTGAGCGTCGCGGCGAAGGCCTCGTAGATCAGTTGCTTGGCGCCGTTGCCGACGATCACCCGCGCGGGGTCGATCTCGATCCCGTTGTCGCGCAGGAATTTCCGCGCAATCGCCTGGCGGAGCGCCGGAATTCCCTGCGTCGCGGTATAATGGGTCTGCCCGGCGCGCATGGCGGCGATGGCAGCGTCCACAATGAACGCCGGCGTATCGAGGTCCGGTTCGCCCAGCGTGAAATCGACGATATGGCGGCCGGCGGCCTGAAGTTCGCCGACGCGCTTCTTCGCCGCGATACTTGCCGAGGGCTTCAGGCGGTTGACCCGCTCCGAGAGAGTGATGGACATGGTCTGCGGCACTCCTGTTTCCATCGACCGGGAGGGCCCAGCCGACGATGACAGGATAGGAAAATTTCATATTCAAAAAACCGATAAATAATTATAGAATTCCATCGATTTTAAGAATGGAAGATTGCCATGACCGTCTCCGTAACGCTCAAGCAGCTTGAAGCGCTCTACTGGATCGCCAAGCTCGGCACGTTCGAGCGTGCGGCGCTGCGCATGAACACCACGCAATCGGCGATCTCCAAGCGTATCCAGGAACTGGAGATGGCGTCAGGCATCGTGATTTTCGACAGGAGCCTTCGCGGCGCGCGGCTGACGGAGCGCGGGGAATATCTCGTGTCGATCGCCGCGGAGATGCTGGCGACCCATGATCGCATCATGGAACTGAAGGCCGACCGCACGCTCCCCTTGCGGCGCCTGAGGCTCGGCGTGACGGAACTGACGGCGATGACCTGGCTGCCGCGCCTCGTCACCGCGCTGCAGGAGACCTATCCCACGCTCGTCCTAGAGCCGGAAGTGGACATGAGCCGCACGCTTTACGAGCGTCTTCTCGACGAGACGATCGATCTCGTCGTCATTCCGGAAGCCTTCGTGGCGCCGGAAATCACGGCGCTGAGAATTGCCGAGGTCGAGAACGCCTGGATGGCGCGGCCGGGCATGATCGAAGGAGAGGGGCCGCTGCATCTTTCCGAACTCGCCCGATATCCTGTTCTCGTGCAGGGAGGACGATCGGGGTCGGGGCTTTATTTCAGCAAATGGCTGAAATCCGAAGGCGTCGCCTTCGAGAAGTTCATCTCCAGCGACAGTCTGACGGCCATGGTCGGCCTGACGGTGGCAGGCCTCGGCGTCAGCTACGTGCCGCGCCGGTGCTTCCAGCCGCTCGTCGACGAAGGCAAGCTTGCGATCATCGAAACGCATCCCGGGCTGCCGCTCGTTCCCTACGCGGCAATGTACAGGAACGACCGGCCTTTCAGGATCATGGAGACCGTTGCCGGCCTTGCCGCGCGGGTTTGCGATTTCTCGGGGCAGTTCCAGTTCTGACTAACAGGGCGCGCCGATCGGCCCCCGCCTGGCCATTGACCAATCCCATCACCGGCGTGGCATGGGTGCGCGACGCAAGCCTGCATCTCATCAATGCCGCTTCAATACTTGGCATACGCGGCGTGATGGCCCACGCGATTTCCAACGACACGGGAGTCCTCCATGAGGCCGTCGGCGTTGGGCAAGGTCGACGTCACGCCTTCGCAGGGCACCAGGACGAGCGGTACGCCGGAATCGAACAGCAACTGTACGCCGCCAATATCCTGTTCGAGATTGAATTCGGCCTGATCCTGCCAGTCTATGGGCATGGCCGCCGAGCCGGATGACAACGATCCGATCGGCGCCGCACCGCTTGGCTGAGCACCATGCAAACCACGTAATTCGCCCAGTCCTATGGTGGAACATAAGGCGGCTGTGCGCATGTGCCGAGGCTTCGGTGTCTAAAGGATGCGCGAGAGGAAGTTGCGGGTGCGCTCTTCGCGCGGATTCCGGAAGAACGAAATAGGATCATTCTGTTCGACAATCTCGCCGCGATCCATGAAGACGACCCTGTCGGCAACCTCGCGGGCGAACCCCATCTCATGCGTGACGCAGATCATCGTCATGCCGTCGCGGGCAAGATCGACCATCGTGTCCAGCACCTCCTTGATCATCTCAGGATCGAGTGCGGATGTCGGCTCGTCGAACAACATCACCTTCGGCGCCATGCAAAGGGATCGCGCGATCGCCACGCGCTGCTGTTGGCCGCCCGAAATCTGACCGGGATATTTGCTCGCCTGGTCGGGGATCTTCACCCTTTCCAGGTAATGCATCGCAATCTCGGCGGCCTTGGCGCGATTGGTGCCGAGGACCCAGCGCTGCGCGACCGTGCAGTTTTCCAGAATGGTCAGATGCGGGAAGAGATTGAAGTGTTGGAACACCATTCCGACATTGCGGCGGACCAGGTCGAGGCGCCGCGTGGTTTTGGCGAGATCGGTGCCATCGACGATCACCGACCCCTCCGTGAAATCCTCCAAGCGGTTTATGCACCGGATGAGCGTCGACTTGCCCGAGCCGGACGGACCCGCGATGACGATCCTTTCTCCACGGCGCACCGTGAGGTCGATGTTCTTGAGCACGTGTAGCGGGCCATACCATTTGTTCAGGCCGATGATATCGATCATCTTCTCGCGGCCTGCCTGCGCCATTTGCGTGTTCGCTTCCATGGTTAGTGCCCAACCTTAAGTTTGTTCTCCAACCGCTCGGCGATACGTGTGGCGGGAAACAGCAGTGCCAGATAGACGATCGCGATGCAGGTATAGACTTCGAGAGGGCGGTAGGTTTCCGCCGTGATCAGCATGCCATTGTAGAGCAGGTCCGGCACCGCGATGGTCGAGACGAGGGATGTCGTCTTGAGCTGGATGACCGACTGGTTCATGAACGGCGGGATCATGCGCTTGATCGCCTGCGGCAGGATGATGGTCAGCATCATCGGCCAGTAACGCATGCCGAGCATCCGGGCGGCTTCCCACTGGCCGCGGTCGATCGACAGAATGCCTCCGCGGAAAATCTCCGCATAGAACGATGCGACGTAGAGCGTCAGCACGATGAATGCAGCCGATATGCCGGATATCTCGACCTGCATCAGAACTGGAAGCGCGTAGTAGAACCAGACGAGCTGAACCAGCGGCGGCGTACAGCGGAAAATCTCGACGAAGAAGACGATGATGCCGCTAATGAAGCGCCCGCAGTTGAGACGCGCCATGCCGATGATGAGGCCGAGCAGCGCGCCGGCAACGATCGTTGCGATCGTGAACGCCAATGTGACGACTATGCCGCTGGCGATCAGCGAGCTGTACTTGAAGAGAAATGTGAAGTCCCACTGATACATAGCCTCTTATTCTCCGGGCCTGGTGTTCCCCATGTCAGCGGTGGCATGCGTGTTCCGCCCTATAACCACCGTTGCAGCGTGTAGTCGTATATGCCACCGCTTGGTGTTGCGGTGCCGTCCTTGAGCCGAGGCTTCTCGATCTTTCCAGAGGCCGTTTTCGGCAATTTGTCGTGATACGCGATCTGCCTGGGCAGCTTGAACTTCGCGAGGTTGGCCGTGCAATGCTGCATCACGAGGTCCGGCGACACCGTCTGCGCCGAATAGGATGGCGTTAGGGTCACGCAGAGCCGGACTTCTTCACCCTTCATCTCGTCGGGGATCGGAATGGCTGCGACCTCTTCGATGCCTTCCACGCGTTGCACGACGGTTTCGACCTCAAGCGCCGAAATGTTCTCGCCGTTGCGACGGATCACATCCTTGATGCGACCGCGCATGTAGAGGAAACCGTCTTCGTCCCGGCTGAAAAGGTCTCCGGTGCGAAACCACCCGTCGGAAAAAGCAAGCGCGGTTGCTTCGGGATTGTTGTAGTAGCCGAGCATCATTGCCGGGCCGCGAACGAGCAACTCCCCGGGTTGGCCGCAAGGCACATCGTTGCCTTCGCCATCGACAATGCGGATTTCGCGTGTCGGTTCTGGAAGCCCCACGCTGCCCGGCTTCCAGGACACCTCGACCGGCATGGACACCAGTGCGCCCGTCTCGGTCGTGCCGTACATTTCCTTGACGGGTGCTCCGTTGAGCCGCTGCATCGCCGCGGCAAGGGTAGCCTCCGACATTCCCATCGTACCGGCCCATTTTAGGTTTAACCGGCCAATGCGCGGGTCCACCGGCTGTTTTGCGAGTGCTGGCGTGACCGAGCAGAACTCTATCTCGTTGGCGACGAGCCAGTCGATCATGCGCGTAAGGCTCTGGTGCGGCGCGACATAAGCGGTTGCGCCCATCAGCAATGTCATCAGGAAACGCCACTGGCCACCCATGTAGTGGAACGGCATGTCGATGAGAATGCGGTTCAACCGCGGGCCCTGGGCTGCCCTTATGTGGGTGATCAGCACCCAATATTCCTGGGGCAGCATGCACGCCTTGGGCGCACCCGTTGAGCCGGAGGTGAACTGCAGGCTCATGAGATCGCCAGGGCGACGATCGACGCGTTCCCGCACCGGTTCGCAGTCCTCGGCGATAACCGAAATATCTCCTGCGCTGCCCGGGATGTTCCCATCTATGGCGATGACATGGGAGAGTGGCAGCTCGAGCAGTTTTCCCATCTCCGCCACGAGCGGCGCATGGGCCGCATGCATGACGGCGAAATCGATTTCACCGTGCGATATCACATGCGCAAGTTCGCGCGCGGTGTAACGTGTGTTGATCGGCACGAGCACCGCGCCCAGCCTTGCGATGGCCATCCAGGTGATTGCGAGGGCTGGAATGCTCGGCGCCATCAATGCCACATGGCTGGAAGGACCAACGCCGAGAGAACGCAGCGCCCCGGCATAGCGGCCAACCTGCTCGTCGAATTCCCGGTAGGTGAGCGCATGCTCCGTCTCGACCTGAACCCACAGGGTGCGGTCTGCATAGTTTTGGACGGCCGCGTCGAAGAGTTCGCTGACACTGGCCGGCAGGCGCGCGTTTTCAACGTGGGCCCGCCTTGCCCGAAGTTCTTCCATGATCGCTTCGGTGTCAGGCGTCCGTTGCTGGAGGGAATTCATCGTTCGATCTCCCTTCGAAACGTCGGCAATGCGAAATCCGGGGCGGATTGTGCATCGACCAATGCCAGTCGGTCGCCGATTGCGACATCCCGCTGCCGACCTGTAGCCACGCGCGCGATGAGCAACGCACCGCTATCGAGGCGGATCTCCGCGAGCACGATAGGCGCGTCCGGGAGGAATATGTCCGGCAATCCCTTATGGACCAAGCTGAAACTCACGATTTCGCCGCTTCCATCATCGGCTCGCGCAACTATGTTTTCCGACCAGCAGGAGGGGCATGCGGATCGCGGATAGAAGAATGTCGAGCCGCAATCCGCGCAATGCTGGATGAGGAGCCTGCCCTCCTTCCAGGCATCGAGCATGGATGCGTTGGTGGGTGTCCTGCGAACGCCCGGGCCGTGGGGTTTTGCCGAGGTCATTGTGCCACCTCCAACGCGAGTGCGGATGCGGACAAGCCATGGCCGTACGAGACCATGCCATAGCCGATGACGGTGCCTCGTTCCGCATTTTGAACCTGGCGGTCGCCGCCTTCGCCGCGCAACTGGCGCACGGCCTCGGTTATTCCGATCATGCCGCCCCCGCCGCCGGTCTGGCCGCAAGACAGCTGGCCACCGCCGGTGTTGAGGGGAAGATCGCCGTCGTGACGTAGGGACATGCGCTCCAGAAATCGGCCGATCTCGCCCTTGGGGCAGAACCCCATGTCCTCAAGCTGGATGGCCACCATGATGGGATAATCGTCATAGGCCTGCACGAAGTCGGTATCGTTCGGGCCGAAGCCCGCGCTGTCCCAAAACGTATCCCGGAAAAGCTCCCAGCCGCCGCGCAGCGGGGTTACCTCGCCGACAGGGTGGTTGTGCCTTTCTGCAAATGCCTTCACCGCCACGCCAACGCCTTCCGGCACGCGGTCGAGAGGGCCGACCAGGATCGCCTCGGCGCCGGAGCAGGGCATGACGCAGTCGAAAAGATGAAGCGGCTCGGCGATAGGCGCCGCGTTGAGATAGTCATCGATCGTCATCGGGCCGCGCAGAAGCGCTGCCGGATTGAGGCGGGCGTTAGCACGCTGGTCGACGGCGATGCGGCCGAGCTGGGCGCGGGTGGTGCCATAGACCTGCATGTGCTTGCGCTGAACCATGCCAAAAAGGCCGTTCATGCCACCGAAACCGTGCGGTGCGAGGTAATCGCTGACCGCAGAGGTGAAGCGATTGATGCGGTCCTTGAAGAAATTGACATCCTGGGCAGCGCCGGCAAGGCACAACACATGGGTCGCGCGCCCCGCTTCGACGGCGGCGATGGCATCGGCAACGTTCACGAGCGCGCCCGCACCACCGGCATTCGAAACGCTGGCCCAGGTGATCGAGATTCCGAGATATTCGGCAAGCGTGACCGCATTGTCCGGAGGCAGGGTGGTTGAACTCACGACGATGCCGTCGATATCGCTCTTGGTGAGACCGGCGCTTGCGAGGGCCGCTTTCGCGGCCATCACCATGTAGGACTGCTCGGTTCGCTCGGCCGCCTTGTGATAGGCCGAACTGCCATAGCCTATGATTCCCGCTCTACTCGAAGGCATCAGAAGTTCAGTCCCTCGGGCAGGTCAGCCTCCTGGATGTCCATTTCGGCAAGGGCGTTGATGATCCATTCGCGAATCTGGCCGTTGCCGCGGTTGAAATCGGTCCAGGCATTGAGGAACTGCCGGAAACGGCCATCGCTGTCGTACTGGATTGCGGCGGTTGTGACGGTTTCCATTGCAGGCTGCGGAATGAAGAAATCGCCCATCGACGGATTCGCCTTTCGTGCGGCAAGCCCCAGGAACACGGAGCATGCAAAGCAATCCGAGCGGCCGCTCGCGACCGACATCACGCATTCGGAAGAGGTCTTGTAGGCGACATGGGTGGCGTTCGGCGCAAAGCGGCGGACGATGGTTTCGCGCGACGTGCCGAGATCGAAGGCGATCTTGACCTCCGGCTTGTTCAATTCGTTCCACGTATCAGCGCGGAACCCTTTCTTTCCCACGAAGGAGGGCTTGTTATAGAAGAGCGGAGCCGGAAAATCGATCATCAACGCGCGCTTGGGCGTCGGGTTCAGGCCGAAGGCCATGTCGATCTTGTTGGACTGGAGGTCGAGCACAGAGTTGCCCCAGGTGCTTTCGAGCATCTCGACTTCGACGTCAAGGTTCTGGGCGATGTCTTTCGCCATCTCGACGCAGAAGCCGCGCCATTCACCCGTTGTCAGGTCCTTGCGGAAATACGGCTCCTGGTTTGCAACGACTGCGAAGCGAAGCTTCTTCGTGCGCTGAATGCGCTGCATCGTGCTTTCGCCTTCTGCGGCCTGCGCCTTGGCCGGGCTCGCACCGGCGCCGACAAGGGCTGCGGCACCGAGTACCCCGGTAAGTGCGTACATGTTTCTACGAGTGATATCCATTTCGTTCCCCTTTTTGGTGGTTTGGCTTGTTTCAACTCGGGATCGTGAGTGCCTCAATCAGAGGATCGAGACTGTCGTACCTGTCCAGATTCCAGATCACATCGATAACCTTGTCCTGCGCGGGCTCGGATAAGACCACCGCCGCAAGGCTCTTGAACTTGCGCTCGATCTCTTCACGGGACATCGGGGCTTCAGGCTCGCCTTTCGGGAAGGGTATGTGGCTCTTGAAGCTGCGTCCGTCGTTCAGAAGGACGATCGTCTCGGCCGGCCATTCGCGCGGAAACACGGCCGTCATTCGAGCATCGGCTTCCACCGTCACGCGGCCGGCAAACGCCTGAAAGTCCGTTCGCGCGATGCTCTCGTCGTTGAAGGAGGCTTCGTCGGCATTGCCGAGATGCGCGACAATCGCGAGCGTATAGGGAATGCTCATCTTCGCGTCGAAAGGCGTCTTGGGATTGGTGCGGTGCGGCCTGTTGACGACGGCGATGTCGTAGGTGCGAACCGTGATGGCCTTGATATCTTGAGCGCCGATGTTTTCGTCGTGCATGATGGACAAGAGGCCATCGATCGCGGCGTGGTTATAGCGGCAGCACGAGTAAGGCTTGATGCTGGTCCTGGCCGTCTCCCAGACGGTTCCGAGGTCGTCCGTGATCCGATCGAGGTTGTAGGCGTCGGAAAACGATTTGCAGAAGCCCTTGTCCTGCTCGAGGATATTGGCAGGGCCGGTCAGACCTTTCTCTGCAAAGATCGCGGAAATGACGCCATTATGCGCGGCCGCGGCCGGCACGAGGCGCTTGCCCATGTCGCCCTCACCGTAGATGCTCGCATTGAGGCCGCCTGTCTGAGTGCCGGCGAGGCCGAGCGCCGAACGGGTTTTGTCGACATCGAGGCCGCGAAGATGGGCAACCGAAGCGGCGGCGCCAAAAGAACCGCAAGCCCCCATGCTGAGATATCCTCTCCTCCAAAGAGAGGGCTGAACGGCGTTGGCGATACGCAGGCATGCCTCATATCCTGCGACGACGGCAGCCAGAAGCTGCTTGCCGCTGGCGCCATCGCGCTCCGCAACCGCGAGTGCTGCGGGGATCACGGCTGCGCCGACATGGGTAATGGATTCGCGATGCGTGTCGTCAAGTTCGATAACATGTGAGGTCAAGCCGTTGATATAAGCGGCATGAGCAGCAGAGCTGCGGATTCCAAGGCCGAGAACAAGCGCTTCGGGCGCCCCGAGCATCGCTTTCGCGACATCCCGCGCTACACGGCCCTCGGTCATTTGAGCTGCACCCAAACTGCAGCCGATCAGATCGAGGATCAATACCTTTGCTGCATCGACCACCTCCCCGGGGAGGGATTCGTATTTCAGCGCGGTCAGGAATTCGGCAAGGATTTTGGTTTCACCTGCTGCGGGCATTTACGGTCAGATCTCCAGGAAAAATGCGTACGGAGCGTCGATGTTTCGACGACCTCTCTTGCTAATCATCCAAACATCCGTACATTTGGATGTCAATACAAATATTCGGTGGCGGCCATCGACCGTCTGTGCTTTAAGACTGGTTGAGAGGGGGCGGTATGGACGATGAAAAGCGACTATACCGCCGGTACGAAGAGGTCAGGAATGTTTTCGAGGGATCCCACGCCGAGCTACATGCGCGTAGCATTGGAGGTGAAGCAGCGTATCGACGACGGGACATATGCGCCCGATCAGCAGATACCGACGGAGAACAAACTGCTCGAAGAATTCGGGGTCTCGCGCCACACGATCCGTGCGGCCATTGGCGAGCTTGTGAACAAGGGGTTGCTGAGGCGGCAGGCGGGCAGGGGTACGTTCGTTCAGAAACTGGACAGCACCCGCCCCTCATGGGCCGCGCGGTCGATGGAAGACCTGCTGGACCGAAATTTCGGCGACACCGTAGTCGCGCCGACGTCCCACCTGCTCGAAGCCGGCAGCAGCGAAGAAGCGCTGGCGCAACAAAGGTTGCGGTCGCGAGAACCTGTGACGCGCTTTGCATGGGCTCGCTACATGGGCGACCGGCCGGTCTCCATCTCCGAGGTGGATTTGCCTCGGCCCTTTGCCGCGACGATCCCTTCCGATTGGGCCGAGAAAATCCGTGACCGGCGCCTGTTGCGCCTTGTCGAAGAGGGGGCGGGCCTGTCTGCGGTCCGAGTGCGCCAGATGATTGCGGCCGTAGCCGCCGATCCCGATGTCGCGCAACTCCTGGACGTGGCACCGGGAACGCCGTTGCTTTCGCTCGAACGCCTCTACTTCGCCGAAGACGAGACAATACTGGAATCCTCGCGAATTCTCGTTCGCTCCGATCGTGCGGTGCACGTTATCGAACTCGAGCATCGATCCTTGGAAAGCGATCAGTAGGCCGCTGCGAAGGGGAGGGGCGGCAGCCGCTTCCCTATTTAATGAACTGTGACGGTTGTCCGGTGCCGATACGCATCGTGGACTGTCACGCGTATTTTCCAAGTGTATTCCTATGTGCATGCACTTTTATTTTGTAGCGGCGGCTCGTGGGTGCGCTCTATCGGAAAGTAGAAAATGACGCATGTGTTAATCATCGGAGCCGGTGCCGTCGGCGCGCACAGCGCCATCGCCGCGCGGCGGGCGGGCTTTGAGGTCACCATAGTCGAGAGCGGTGAGCCCGGTGGCGAGCAGTCTGCGAGCTTCGGAAACGCGGCATGGCTATCCTCCCATTCAGTGCTGCCGCCTTCGGAGCCCGGTATCTGGAAGAAGGTGCCCACTTATCTTCGCGATCCGCTGGGGCCTCTCGCGATCAAACCGGCATACATGCTGATGGCCATGCCCTGGCTTACCCGCTATCTTCTCTCGGGGTGGACAGAGACGCGGGTGACACGGACGGCACACGCCCTGCGACGCCTCTTGAGCGACGCGCCCAACCTGCATCGGGACGTTGCGGCTGAGGCCGGTCTTTCAGACTTTATCGCTGCCGACAGCGGCCTTCTCCACATCTATCGCGACCGAGATGCGTTCCTGAGAGAGGAGCGCGCGTGGCGCATACGTCGGGAAACCGGCATCGGTTGGCGCGAATTGAATGCGGATGCCCTTGCGGCGCGCGAGCCGCATCTCGCGCGCTCCTACGGCTTCGCGGTCGAGGTCGGAGAAGCTGGTTACTGCCGCGATCCCGGAGCCTATGTCGCCGGCCTCGTATCCTATGCCGAGACTCTCGGTGCCCGACGCGTGAAAGCGAAAGCGACGGGGCTCGTCCTGTCGCAAGGTCGGTTGAAAGCAGCCCGAACCGATCAGGGAGACATCGACGCGGAACGCGCGGTGATCAGTGCGGGTGTGCACTCCGGCCCGCTCGCATGCGCATCCGGCGACCGCGTGCCTCTCGACAGCGAGCGCGGTTATCACGTCAGGATCGATGACGTGCCCGGGGAGCAACCGATAGGTCCGTTGACGCCGGTCATGGCTCATGACCGCAAGGTGGTTGTAACGAAAACGCGAAACGCCCTGCGCGTGGCCGGACAGGTCGAGATCGCAGGCATTGCTGCAAAGCCGAACTGGAAGCGCGCCGAGATACTTCGGCAGCACCTGATGGCCATGTTTCCAGAATTGCCGCGCGATATCGCGCCGGAGCGGCTGCACATGTGGCTCGGCCATCGTCCGTCAACGCCTGACGGATTGCCGGTTCTTGGAAGCGCTTCGGGTTCGTCGGACGTCGTCTACGCTTTCGGCCATGGTCATATCGGTCTCGTTTCTTCAGCGCGCACCGGGCGTCTCGTCAGCCAATTGCTGGCAAACATCCAACCGGAAATAGATATCGAACCTTTCAGCCCTCGACGCTTCTGAGGGAGGCGGCAATGCAGTCCAGAGACCAGCTCGTGGTACGTTACCTAAGCGAAGGCGATATCGCCGCCCTTGAAATCGCGCCGGGAAAGATGGCTGACGCCATTGGACGCGCCTTCGAGGCGCGTGCTGCCGGAAACGTGCAGATTCCCCCAAAGGTCATACTACGACAACCCGACGGCGCAGACTTTTATGCGATGACCGTGTCTGTCTCGAACAGCATGAGCGGCGTAAAATGGGTGGCCGGCAATATGCCGGCTTCCTCTGCTGCGTCGCCGCCTTCGTTTGTGGGGCTCATCATTCTGAGCGAGACAGTCACCGGAAGACCGCGCGCCATTCTCTCGGCGGCATCCATCACGGCGGACCGAACCGCCGCGACAAGCCTGCTGGCTGCGCGTCACCTGGCGCGCGCCGACGCACAAACGATCGGGCTGGTCGGCAGCGGCGCGCAAGCGAGGGCGCATCTTCGCGCGTTCGCGGCGGAATATCCGCTGTCACGCGCTCTGTTGTATGGCCGCGGCGAGACCAATCTTGCTGCGACGGAACAACTGGCGCGAGATCTCGGTCTTGAAACCGAGCGCTGCGATCAAGTCGAGACGCTGCTCCCTCGCTCCGACATCCTGATCTCCTCCGTTACGCCCAGGTCCGGCATGCCGCCCATCCTCGACGCCTCGCTCCTGCCGGGGGGCGCCTTTGCGAGCATGGTCGATCACGGCGCGAGTTGGCTGCCGGAGGCGACGAAGGTCCTCGACGGACTGCATACGGACGACTTGGCGGCGACGCTCGATCGAAGTGCTGTCGAACCCCATCTGCAGGAAATGTCGATCGATGCCGACTTCTCGAGCATCGGCGGACGATTCCGGCGAACGAGTGAAGAGGAGCGGCTCGGTTTCGTGTTTGCAGGGACGGCGCTTGCCGATCTCGCCGTCTGCGAAGCGATTCTCGATGCGGCTCAACGGTCGGATGTCGGCGTGATGCTGGCGCTGTGAAGATCGGGCTGCTCGATGAGAAGGCCGCGCAAGCCGCGAGCTGGTCCGTTGCGGGACGTGTTGCATGCGTCGCTGCTCGACGGGCGCCAACCGCGATATCTTCTGTGAACACACATCAGAATACAGAAAAATTGAATTCAAGGAGCTCACAATGTCGATTTCCAACACGTCGCCTACTACGCTCAACGGAGCGCAAGTCATCCTTCGAATGCTGGAGCTTCATGGCGTCAAGCACGTCTTTGGCCTGCCGGGGGAAACGACGATCGGCTGGTACAAGGAGTGGCAGGAGAGCTCCAGCATTGAGTACGTACTGACGCGCGACGAGCGGACTGCCTCCTTCGCGGCCGAAGCCTATGCCAAGATCACCGGCCGCCCGTGCGTTCTGGAGGCACCGAGCCCGGGCGTTACCCATTGCACGCCGGGCATCACGGAGGCCTATCTGAGTTCCGTTCCCGTCATCTACTTCAGCTCGGACATTCCGATAAACCAGGACAAGAAACACGGCCTGACCGGCGTGGACCAGACGGCGCTCTATGCCAGCATCTGCAAGGAATCCTTTTATCTGACCAACGTGAAGGACATACCCTTCATGATGCGACGGGCATTCCGTGTCGCCACGTCCGGCCGGCCGGCACCCGTTCATATCCGCGTGCCGATCAACATCTTCCACGATACGGCAGAGATCAGCGATCTCTACGCGGAGGATGACTATCAGGTCTATCCGGCGCATCGTCCCGTCGCCGACCATTCCAAGATCCGCGCGGCGATCGATGTATTGCTTGCCGCCAAGAAACCCGTGATCATCTGCGGACAGGGAGCCTTGATATCGCGGGCATCCGAAGCGGTTCTGGAACTGGCGGAGCTTTTGCAGATCCCGGTCGGAACGACGACCCCGGGCAAGGGAACGATCGCGGAAACGCATCCTCTTGCGCTGCGCGTCATCGGTGCTCGCGGCGGCATGGACTATTCGAACAGCTATGTTCGCGACGCCGACACCGTATTCTTTGTGGGGACGAACACCGATTCGAGCGGTACCGACCATTGGAAGCTCTACGGAGATGCGTCGAGCAAGACCTTCATGCAGCTTGATGTCGCGGAAGGTCATATCGGCAATAACTTTCCCCTGAAGGTCGGCATGGTCGGCGATGCACGGGCGAGCCTCGAATATATGGTCGCTCTCATCAAGACGGAGCATTCGGACAAACGCCGTGACACGCTCGACCTCAATCCGATGAAACGGACCGCTCTCGATGCGGTCTTCAACTCCAATATTCCCATGCCTGAGGGCGTGATTTCGCCTGTCAAGCTAACGCAGGCGCTCGACGCCATCCTGCCGGACGATGCGATCGTCACTGCGGAGCCCGGCGTAAGCGCGATCTTCCCATCCGCGCTGCTGTCCCTGAAGAAGGCCGGGCGACGCTATATCACCAACTACTCCATGGGCGCACTGGGCTACTCGGTCCCGGCCGGCATCGGTGCTGCCTTTGCAAATGACGGCCCGATCATTTCCTTCACCGGTGACGGCTCCCTCGCCTTCGTGCTCGGTGACTTCGAAACGATCCGCCGCAGCGGCAAAAACATCACGGTCATCCTGACCCGCAACGACACTTACGGCTGGATACGCGGCGAAGCCGTACTTCTCGACAATGTCGATGTGCCATGGACAACCGAATTCGGCGCCGTCGACTACATCAAGGTCGCCGAAGGCTTCGGCTTCCGCACGGCCCGTATCACGTCGGAAGCGGAGATCGAAGCTACATTGCGCGAAGCGATTGCCCATCCCGGCGCAAGCTTCATCGAAATCATGGTTCCGTCACAGGACAAGATCATTCCCTTTGTCCCCGCCTGGGTGCGCGTCGCCAAGGAACGGAACCTGCCGTATTTCAGCTAGTCACCAGCATCGGCTGCGAGCCCCTAGCCTCCAGGGCAAGTATGGACGCGGACGATCGGAAAGAGGCGGCCGCTCCGACGAACCAAGGTCATGCGACACGAGGAAAACTGACGGGTATTAATCTAAAGGACCGGTACCAGCGGCTCCGCGCGAAGCGATCACGCGAATCGTCTTTGAGAATCCTTTAGACAGCGATGGAACTTGACGCGGAGTCGGCGGTTCCCAAGCCGCATATCGCCGTGTCCATCGCCGGCGGGTGCTGCGAGGGGGTTCCGTTGCGTTGCTTGCATCCTGAAGAAATCCGGCCGGCGGCGTCGCTTCCGTCTTCCATCGCACGGCCGGGTCCGGCACTCGTCGCTGCACGGCTGATTTCGCATCTCGCCGGTTCGAAAGGCGATCTCGTCTATGTGGCCTTGGGCGAAACGTCGGCCGCACGGATCGCTGACGCGGTGCGCGCGCTTAACACCGACGCGGAGCTGCTCCTGTTTCCGCCATGGGATTGCCTGCCTTACGACCGGGTACCGCCAACGCGCCATTGCATGGGACGGCGGATGGATGCATTGCGGGACTGGCTGCAGCCCGCCGCGCGCCCTCGACTGCTGGTCACCTCGCTCGACGCCATGTTGCAGCGCGTTCCGCCCTTCCCCGTCATCGGCAAGGGCCGCTACAGGCTTGCCGTCGGCGACCTGTTCGACCGCCTTGGCTTCGACGACTTCACAAGGCGAACCGGCTACACCGAGGAAGGCATCGTCGACGACCCCGGAGAACTTGCGGTCCGCGATGATCTCATCGATATCTATCCCGCCGGCGCCAGCAGCCCCATGCGCATCGTACTCGACGACAAGGGTCTCGTCGCCGAACTGCGGGCCTATGATCCCGCCACGCAGCGGACGACGTGTACCGTCGCGGAGATGATCCTTGGCCCGGCGTCGGAAGCCCTCCTGGCCGAACCGGACTCGGACGGCAAGCCGGAGGCGGTAAGGATAGACGACCAGCTTCTCCAGTCCTACGCGCGCCTCGACACCGTATTCGACGCGCTCGGCGCCGCCGCTGTGGCATTTTCCGATGGTACTCCAGAGCGGCTTGAGACCTATTTCGACATGATTGACGAGGCGCGGCGCGCGCGTGAAGAAGTCGACGGAGCGAGGATCGGCCGTTCCCTTTATCTGGACCGGCGCGAATGGGAGGCCGGCGTGCGGCGCCTCCGCGTCTTTCACCTTGAAAAGGGCGCGGCACCGGCACCGACCCGCTTTTCAAAAGAGGCCGATCCGCGCAGCGCCTTCCTGAACTACGTCAAGCAACAGGCGGGTGCAGGCAGGCGTGTCCTCATCACCGGCCGCGGCGCGCGCTTCAACGGTCTCTGCCGCCGCCTCGAAAATACCCTGCAAAGCAGGGTGCACACGGTCGACGGCTGGGGAAAGATCATGACGGCCGAGCCGGGCAGCCTGCTGGCCTGCGTTTGCGATCTGGGCGACGGCTTTGCCGATCCCGCCTTGAATCTCACGGCGATCCCGTCTGCTTATGTGCTCGGTGAAACCGCAACGCCGCTAACAGGAAATGCCATTCTCACGGAGCCGGAACTTCGGCCCGGGGATGTCGTCGTCCATGAGGATCATGGCGTCGCCGTGCTGCACGGCATCGAGACCGTCGTAACCGACGGCGTGGAATGCGACGCCGCGCAACTCGAATATCACGGCGGCGCCATGCTGCTCGTGCCGATGCACGAATTCGGAAAGCTCTGGCGATACGGTTCCCAGGCGGACAAGGTCAACCTCGACCGGCTGCATACCGAAGCCTGGCAGAAGAAACGGGCAACGATCCTCAGGGACATCCGCGCGGTCGCGCGCCACATGATGCGGGCGGCAAGGCAGCGCCGGGAGGCGGAAGCCGCCGTCATCGTACCGCCGCGTGCGGATTATGCCAGGTTCGTCGCCCGCTTTCCCTATGCCGACACGCCCGATCAGCTTTCCGCCGTCGAAGCGGTGCTCGCCGATCTGGCGTCGGGACGCGTCATGGATCGCCTCGTCTGCGGGGACGTCGGCTTCGGCAAGACCGAGGTCGCGCTCCGTGCCGCAGCAGCGGTCGCTCTTTCCGGCGGCCAGGTGGCCGTGGTGGCGCCGACGACCGTGCTCGCCCGTCAACATTTCTCGATCTTCAAGCGCCGGTTTGCCGGCACGGGCGTCAAGGTGGCGATGCTCTCCCGCGTCGTCCCGCCGGCCGAGGCGAAGCACGTCAAGGCGGAACTTGCCAGTGCGCAGGCGGCCATCGTGGTCGCGACCCATGCCGTTCTGGCGAAAGATGTTTCCTTTGCGCGCATGCAGTTGCTGGTCATCGACGAGGAGCAACGGTTCGGTGCACGCGACAAGGCGAAGATGCAGGCATTGGCGCCTGCGCTGCACACGCTGGTCATGTCGGCCACGCCGATACCGCGCACCCTGCAGGCGGCGATGGTGGGATTGCGGGAGGTCAGCCTGCTGACGACGGCGCCGGCCAAACGGCGCCCGGTGCGCACCTCGCTCGCCACCTTCGACCGGGGCTCGGCGCGCATCGCCCTTCTACGGGAACATCGCCGCGGCGGGCAGAGCTTCTTCGTCGCGCCGCAAATCGAAGATCTCGATGCACTTCAGACCATGATCGCCGATATCGTGCCGGAACTGTCCGTGCGGGTCGCGCACGGCCGTATGCCGGCCGCGGAGATGGATGAGATCATGGTGGGCTTTGCGGAGGGAGACGGAGATATCCTGCTTTCGACCAATATCGTCGAAAGCGGGCTCGACGTTCCGCGGGCAAATACGATGTTCATATGGCGCGCCGACCGTTTCGGCCTGGCACAGCTTCACCAGTTGCGCGGACGCGTCGGACGGGGCAGGGCGCAGGGCAACGTCTATCTGCTTGTCGACGCCGAGGAGGTTGCGGAAGAGACGCGGCAGCGCCTTGCCACTCTCGTCGAACTCGACCGGCTGGGTTCCGGCCTCAGCATCAGTCTTGAGGATCTGGATCTGAGAGGCGGTGGCGACATTGCCGGCGAAAGCCAGGCCGGCCACATGAAAATCATCGGCATCAGTCTTTATCAGCGGCTGCTGGCACGTGCGGTCCGCACGCTGCGCAAGGCGCCGGCCGACGAAAGCGGGGCGATCACCCTCAATCTCGGCATTACCGGGTCGATCCCGGCGGACTATGTCAACGATGCCGCGATGCGGCTCAATCTCTACGCCAGGCTGCTGCGCACCGCCACGAGGAGCGAGATCGACGATCTGGCCGAGGAATTCGAGGACCGTTTCGGTGACCTGCCGGAGACCGTTTTGATTCTGCTGCGCCTCGCCCGGCTGAGAATCGCCGCGGCCTCCTTCGGTATCTCCCGGCTGGACGGCGGGGCCCGCGCGATGGCCATCAGCTTTGCCGGAAAGCCGACGCGCAGGATGCTCACCAGACTGTCCAAACCGCATGTTCCCGTCTCGCGCGAAGGACGCCTGATCTACGAAGTGCCCAGCACCGACAGCTTGGAGCGGCTTGCCTTTTTCGAAGGTCTTCTTGAGTGACTATCGGCTGACAGGCGAGTTACGATCCCAAGAGGTACGGCACGTATGGACGACACACGGCGGTGACGGCCTCGGCGGCGAGATGAGGATCGCTCCCTGGCGGCATGCACGAGGCCAACCGATGGCCGAAATGCCTCGGTGGATTGGACTTGGTGGGCAATTCAAGAAGCGTGAAGCGCCCTTATGCCGGCAGCGGTGTAACGTATGGCGTTGGCTTTGACCTTGCGCCGCCGTGACTCGGTGAAAGGCTTACCGGTCAGGCGCTCAGGGCGACCGGTATGGGCGTAGATCTGCATCCGTGTCGAGTGGGCGAAGAGGTAGGCCCAGGCCGCCTCTTCCTGGCTGAGCTTCGGTTCCTCGAGCTTCAAGAAAGCATCCATGAATTTGCGTGCGATCGGATCGTAGTGCCTGATCATCAACGCGCGTGAACGCTCATCGCCACTTGACACCAGGGCTGATACCATTTGCGTGAACGCCTCGCTTTGCGTACTGCTGCCAAGCGCATCGGACGCGGGACCGAACATCACTTCGAGAACATCCTCGAGTTCGGGCTTGCGTCCATCGAGAAAAAGCTCGTCGAGCAGTTGCGCCCGATAGCCGTTGATGACACGCGCACGACGGGCGAAAATCTCCTCGTAAAGATTGTCCTTGTTTTGAAAATGATAGTGCAGCAATGCCTGGGAGATACCCGACTCCGTGGCAATCTCCCGCATGCTGGCACCTTCGTAACCGAATGTAGCGAAGACCTTCTCGGCCGCGTCGAGGATGACGTCACGGGACGACTGTTTCTGATTCATGCGGACATCCTTCTCACTGACTGATCCACCAGTCAAGAAGGTGTCCGCGCTCACGATAGATGCCCCTCGTGCGACCTTGCGAGCTGCGCCGATTCTCGTCATGTCGAGCGAGCCAAGATGGACTGGCCGGCAATACGCCCGAACACCATGGCTTCTGTGATATTTCCACCTCCGGGGTAAAGATGACCCCAGATCGATCCGAATTCCCCGGCCGAGTAGAGCCCCGGGATAGGCTGTCCATGGGTGTCGATGATGCGGGCGGCTGCATCGCGTTTCGCCCCGCCCTGCGTGTTCAGCGCGACCGGATGGAGCTGGATTGCGTAATAGGGTGGCTCAAGCTTTTTGAGGGTTTCGCCGGCCCGGCCGAACGCCTCGTCCTTCCCCTCGACACATGCGGAATTGTAACGGCCAAGGGTGCGCGAGAGGCTGGCGACCTCGATGCCGGTGATTTCTGCCAGCGCCTCGATGGTTTCGGCGCGTCGGATCCATCCCTTTTCAAGTTCGACGGAGTTGTCGTCGCTCCAGCGATATGCCTCGCGGTTGTAACCGGCAATCGGCCATGTAAGGGCGCCACCCATGCGGGCCTCCTCATCGAAAATGCCCCAGCTTGGAATGCGGGGAAATTCGACCTTATCGGGATCGATATGAGCGAAGACGCGGTCGAAGTCATGCAACTCGACGCTTGTCTCGTCAATATAGCGGCGGCCATATTTGTCGACCCAGATGAAGCCGGGGCCGGGGAAGAAGATGCAGAACGCAGCCTCATGCTCCGGCGACTGAAAGCCGATGAAGGTGGACGTCCGCGTCATGTGCCATAGGTCGGCGCCCGCGCGGATCGCCATGCCGATTCCATCGCCCGTATTGCCGGGATTGCCCGCGAATTTCAGCGGCTTGGGTGCGGCATAGTCCCAGCGCATTTCGGGATTGGCGATGAAGCCGCCGCAGGACATGACGACACCCTTTCGGGCACGGATGCGGATCGTTCTGCCGTCGGTGACGGCGGCGACGCCAATGACGTGGCCCTGTTCATCGCGGATGAGATCCGTTGCGGGGCTCTCATAGCGGACCTCGATGTTGCGCTCGCTGACGGCACCGGCAAACAGCTCCCAAAGTCGCCGTGACGGCGGCACGTCGTCCGGCCCTTCCAGACAGCACTTGTCGAACATCGGCCGGTTGGTTGCGATCTGCGGGAAGTTGGGGCCTTTCACGGCGCTCGGATAGCGCCCGGTCAGCATCTTCTGCTTCGGTACGGAGAACTCTCCGCCAAGTGAGCGCAGGAACGGAGGCAATTCGCGTGTTCCGCGCGCGAAAGCTTCCAGTACATCGCGCGGGGTCGTATGCAGGCACATGGCGTCCAGCCAGTCGACCAAATCGCGGATAGCATCCTCGCCTGGCAGGGCGACAAATCCCTGCCCGGCGCTGACACGCGAGTTGCCGCCGCCATGCGGCATCTTTTCAAGAACAAGCACCTTCGCACCGCCATCATGGGCAGTGATCGCGGCGCAGGCGCCTGCAAAGCCGTAGCCGATGGCAACGACGTCCACGGTTTGATCGAATTCCATTTCGCCTGACATTTCGGCCTCCCTTCCGTCCGTCGCGGTTCAATTGTCGTTCATCTTGATGCGGGCGAGCCCTTCGAGCGCAAGGCCGTAGCCCAGCAGGCCCTGCATCCGCTCCTTGAGATCCTGGGTCAGCACGACGCGGCTGTACCGACGCACGAGCCGCGGTTGCCGCATGATCTGGCGGGCCAGCTCCCAGGCGCGTGGCAGGACGGCTTCCGCCGGCAGAACCTCGTTGACCAGGCCGACCATCTTGGCTTCCTCCGCCGGAATTTTCTGACCTGTCAGCATAAAATAGCGCGCGCGGTTGGCGCCCATCAGCAGCGGGAAGATGATGTGGACGCCGTCGCCCGGCACCATGCCGCCCTGATAGTGCGCGGAGTCCATGAAGTAGGTCGTGTCACTGGCGATGATGATATCGCTGAGGAGCGGGATTTCCGGGTGGCGAACGGCCGGCCCGTTTATTGCGCTGATGACGGGCACCTCGATGTTCAGCAGATTGTTGAGAAGGTGCTTTGCCTCCCAGTAGATCCGGTCGTATTTTTCGGGTGTCGCATTCGCCCTGTTGGGGTGCCCGCCTTCTTGCACCAGCGGTCCGCAATATTCGTCACCGGTTCCCGTAAGGATGACCACTTCGTTGTCGTAGTCGCGGCCGACGTCGAGGAAGGCTTGCTCAAGTTCGGCGTGGGGAATGAGGCTCCACTGGAACGGTCCTTCGTCGGTGTGGAAACGCATTTCCAGGACGCCATCCTCACGTCGCATCTTAATCATGGAATATTTGTCGGCATAGTCGGTGAAAATCGTCATGTCTCAGTCCTTGGAATGGTCGTCGATGAGGGCGACTGCGCGGGTCCAGCCCGCTGATCCGCCGGTAATCTTCACGGGAAAGCAGATGACCTCGAAGCCGTAGGCCGGAAGGCTCTCCAGGTTGTGGAGCTTTTCGACGTGGCAATAAGCGGTTCGTCGGCCGGCGCGGTGGCCTTCCCAGATGACGCCGGCATCGCCGGTGGCTTCATAGACCTTTGCCATATGTTCATAGGAGGCATCCCAGGACCAGCTGTCGATGCCGGCGACACGGATGCCGCGGGAGGTAAGATAGAGGGTCGCGTCGCGACCGATACCGCATCCGCAATTGTGATAGCCGGGTTTGCCGAAATGTGCGCCGGCAGCCGTGTTGATGACGACAATGTCGAACGGCTTCAGCTCATAGCCGATGCGGGAAAGTTCGTCCTCGATGTCCTGCGGCTGCACCACGTAGCCGTCTGCGAAATGCCGGAAATCCAGCTTGACGCCAGGGCGGAAGAACCAGTCGAGCGGCATTTCGTCGATCGTCGCTGACCTGGAGCCGTCCTCCATGCTGGAGCTGTAGTGCCAGGGCGCATCCACATGGGTGCCGTTGTGCGTCGACAGCTTGATGTGCTCATTTGCAAAGGCCTCGTTGTTCGGCAGCTCCGAAGCGCTCAGGCCCTTGTAGCGGCCGAGCAGCATCGGCAACGTGTCCTGGTGGTTCTTGTAGTCTATGGAGAGCTCGTAGCCTGGCGGGTCTGCAGGCAGATCGTTTTCCAGTGGGACCGATAGGTCGATAAAGC
>Ga0182742_1001544_pt1 | contig 28897 bp, 29 predicted proteins | sample eDN5th37CBELigMG_FD_128880 | JGI IMG/M metagenome (GOLD analysis project Ga0182742, IMG submission 128880) | Enriched Miracle-Growth compost microbial communities from Emeryville, California, USA - eDNA 5th pass 37_C BE-Lig MG (version 2)... ...
AATTAAACTATTTAATGAGTAATTGCAAATCCTCTATTGCCTCATCTGTACGCAGTAATATAGATTCATCAATATTGAATTGATAAGCACCTTGTTCGTCCTGTGTGCGAGTAATCATCGCATCTGTAGCGTATACACTCATCGCATACTTTCGTCCACCCATTGCTGCTAAAACAGGCTTTAATGAATAGTCTATAGCAAGTAAGTGACTTTGTGCTCCTGCTACAAATACTGGCATAATCGTTTTATACTTTAATGCTTTATGCGGTAATAAATCTAAGTAACTTTTTAATACACCAGTATAAGAGGCCTTATAGACTGGAGAAGCGATAATAACAGCATCAGCCTGTTCAACTAATTCATGTGCTGCTAATATAGCTGGGCTATTAAAGTTCGCATATACTAAATCCTCAGGAGGTAAATCTAATACCTCAAGTAATGCAGTTGAATGACCATTTTGGCTAAGCTGCTTACGTATATATTGAATAAGTCCATTTAATCTCGAGCTAGCACTTGGACTTCCGGATATTATAGTTATTTTTGCCAATGTAAATCCTCCTAAAATATTTTCTACCATTATAATGCACACATTAACTAAAAATAGCAAGTAAAAGACTAGTAAGTTGTAAAACGTTGCACTAATGAAATTGAAATAGTAAAATGACGCTATCGGCAACTTAAAGAGGTGAAGTGATGAGAGAAAGTAATTGGATATGGCAGTTTAGTCAAATTCTAAACTGTGAAGTCGAACAATTAAATGAACCAATAAGTTACTTCGAGACTAATCATATTGACAAGCAATTATTAGTAACTGGTCAATATATTTATCTAAATGATCATTCTTACATTATTATGGATACGACTGATGAAATGGTGAGCAGTATTTGTTTAAAGCATAAACAGCTAACGCAAAGTGAAGCCCAATTAATCAGACTACTCATTTTACCGATTGACGAGCAAGCATTAGTGACCAACCCAACTACTAATCAATTCGAGCAGCAGATTATGAAGCTTGGAAAATGGTTAGATGAAAAGGTTGAAACAAAGCAGCACAATTTAGCCATTCCAGATGAATTGATTTTAGGTAGGCAGCTATACAATGAGATGATTCCAGTATTGCTGTCGGCAGATAGTCAGTCTGCACAGAGCAGTACCTATCAAGAATTAGATAAACTTATAAAATCATTTTTATCTGATGAGGTCATTGTCATTCCGTTATCTTTAGGTGAGTGGTTAATATTAGCACCAATCACTATTCTAAAAGACGATGAATTTATCGATGAAGATGAGCAAGATTCAATTGAACTGAGCATTGCTAATTTAGCATACGGTTTACAAGAGCTATTAGCAAATGAATGGATTTGGGAATCCCATTTAGCTATTTCTTATCCTGTAGTTCCTGTTAAGACTATTGTTTCAAAAGTGATTGCATTAAGAGAAACGATGTTAATAGGTAGAAAGTTCCATATCGGTACTAATATCCATCTACAATGGGACTTACAGCTCGAGCGATTATTACATATGATACCCGATCAAGAGCGAGAAAAATATTTAGAACAATCATTCAAGAAAACAGAATTATTCGTTGAATCAGAAATGCTTAATACACTAGAAACATTTTTTAATCTAGATTGTAATGTAAGTGAAACAGCGAAAAAGCTATACATTCATCGCAACACTTTGCTGTATCGTTTGGACAAGCTAAAACAAGAAACAGGTCTAGATGTCAGATTATTTAGAGATGCAGTTTTAGTAAAGATAATATTACTATTGTACAAAGTTACGAAAACTTATTAATTTTTTTGTAAAGTATGTGCATAGTCATATAGCCCCTTATAGGTTAAGATAAATTTATAATAAATTTTCACTTTAGGGGGAAATGCAAATGGCAGGCGTACGTTTAGAAGGAATTTATAAAAAATACCCAGGAGCTGAAAAAGCTTCAGTAACTGATGTAAACTTAGATATTCAAGATAAGGAATTCTTAGTATTAGTTGGTCCATCTGGTTGTGGTAAATCTACAACATTACGTATGATCGCTGGTCTTGAAGAAATCTCCGAAGGTAAATTATATATTGGCGATCGTTTAGTAAACGATGTAGCTCCAAAAGATCGTGATATTGCGATGGTATTCCAATCTTACGCTCTTTATCCACATATGAACGTTTATCAAAACATGGCGTTCGGTTTAAAATTACGTAAATTCAAAAAAGCTGATATCGACAAACGTGTTCGTGAAGCAGCTAAAATTCTAGATATTGAACATTTATTAGACCGTAAACCGAAAGCTCTTTCCGGTGGTCAACGTCAACGTGTTGCGTTAGGTCGTGCGATCGTTCGTGAGCCTCAAGTATTCTTAATGGACGAACCACTTTCTAACCTTGATGCTAAACTTCGTGGTCAAATGCGTGCTGAAATTTCTAAATTAACTAAACGTTTAGAAACAACTACAATCTACGTAACGCATGACCAAATTGAAGCGATGACAATGGGTGATCGTATCGTTGTTATGAAAGACGGCTTCATTCAACAAACAGCTTCTCCTGAAGTTCTTTATAACCACCCAGTAAACATTTTCGTTGCTGGCTTCATCGGTTCTCCATCTATGAACTTTATTGATGGTAGCCTTGCTGAAGTAAATGGTGAAGTTCACTTCAAAGCTCCAGGTGTTGATGTAGTAGTACCTGAAGGTAGAGCAAGCATTTTACGTTCAAAAGGATATATTGGCAAAGAAGTAGTTCTAGGTATTCGTCCAGAAGATCTTCATGAAGAGCCAGTATTCTTAGAAGCTTCTCCAAAAACAATCGTAAGTGCAAACGTTGATGTTGCAGAGAACCTAGGTCACGAAATGTACTTATACCTTGCTGGTATCGGTACAGGCTCAGTAATCGCACGTGTAGACGGACGTTCTACTCTACGTGACGGTGCTTCTGTTAAATTAGCTCTTGATATGAATAAAGCTCATTTATTCGATAAAGAAACTGAACTTAACATCTTCGAAAACTAATATAACTAAGTATAAGGCGTTCCTTAGGGGACGCCTTTTTTAGTTTATTCAATTAAAATCTAAGAACATAAGGCTAAACAATTGCGTTTGGTCTATTTTTACTATACGATGGAATAATAACGATACATAGATGTTCCCGTAGTTGAAGGAGGACGCAATAATGCCTAAAAAAGTAAAAGTAGCTGCACTAGTAAATAATTTTCAACTTGAGATTTTGGCAGGTAAAGAAGGTTTAAAACGTTTAATTACAGTAGATGATTTATATCGCCCTGGTCTAGAGATGGCCGGATACTTTCAATATCACCCAAGTGAGCGTATTCAAATTTTAGGAAAGACAGAATTATCTTTTATTAGTATGCTTACATCTGAAGAAAAACGTGAACGCTTTGAGAAAATATGTGTGGATGAAACGCCTTGTATTATAATTTCACGTGGGTTTGAACCTCCACAAGAATTAGTTGATTGTGCAAACGAGCGTAAACTACCCTTGTTAAGAAGCTCCATATCTACAACAATTTTATTTAGCCGCATAACTGACTTTCTAGAAAATCAGTTAGCACCAACTGCTACTATTCATGGTGTACTTGTTGACGTCTATGGAATTGGGATGTTAATTACAGGTGGTAGTGGTATTGGTAAAAGTGAAACAGCCCTAGAGCTTGTTAAGCGTGGGCATCGATTAGTAGCTGATGATGCAGTAGAAATACGTCAGACTGCAGATGGTAAGCTAACAGGTACTGCTCCAGAATTAATTAGACATTTATTGGAGATTCGCGGTTTAGGTATTATTAATGCGATGACTCTATTTGGTGCGGGTGCAGTTCGTACGCAAAAGCGTATAGCTATTGTTATTCGTCTAGAAAACTGGCAGGCTGATAAGCAATATGATAGATTAGGCTTAGATGAAGAAACAACAAAAATTATAGATACTGATATACCTTTAGTGACAATTCCAGTTAGACCTGGACGAAACTTAGCAGTCATTATTGAAGTAGCAGCGATGAACTTCCGCTTAAAACGTATGGGTTATAATGCTGCACTGCAATTTACAAATAAATTAACTGAAACGATTAATGATGACTCGGATGATTGGGACTAGTATTTTTTATGTTGCTAAAATGAACGCAAAAGATAAAAGAAAAGCAATATGAATAATAAGAGCGTTCAAAAATAAATACAAAGCGAGTATATTTCATTACAGCGGACAAAATTAAAACTACAAGCGAATTTGAAATATATGAGCGTCTTGAAGGGAAGGAATATATGTTTGAATTTGCTTTAGATCCAAATATTTTTTCTATTGGTGGATTAACTGTTACATGGTACGGTTTTATTATTGCAATGGGAGCACTAGCAGGCTTGCTTTTAGCAGTTCAAGAGGGTAAAAGATTTGGTATTAAATCAGACTTCTTCATGGACTTACTACTTATTGGTGCACCAACAGCTATTATTTTTGCTCGTATATATTATGTTGTGTTCCAATGGGATTACTATAAAGATAACTTCGGTAGTGTCTTTAAAATTTGGGAAGGTGGCATTGCCATTTATGGTGCGATTATTGGTGCATTAATTGCTGGCTTCTTCTATAGTAGAGCTAAGGGCTATCGTTTTTGGAGAATCGCTGATATTTGTGCACCATCCTTAATCATTGGTCAAATTATCGGCCGCTGGGGTAATTTTATGAACCAAGAGGCATATGGTGGGCCGGTGTCTGAGCAATTTTTAAGAGAAACATTACATATTCCAAATTTTATCGTGAACAATATGTTTATTAACGGACAATATGTACATCCTACATTTTTATATGAATCACTATGGAACGTTGTAGGTTTAATTATTTTACTAGTATTAAGACGCCAGAAGTTTTTACGTGAAGGTGAGCTATTAGCTTCATATATTGGGTGGTATTCAATTGGTCGCTTCTTCGTGGAAGGCTTAAGAACAGATAGCTTAGGCTTTATTGGACCAAACTGGCTTGCAGGCCTAATGAATGGCTTATGGACGCCAATGACAGCAATATTTGAAAGTGGATACTTAGATCCTGCGTATGCAAATGTTAGAAGCTCACAATTAATCGCTATATTATTATTGCTTGCTGTTATTGCATTTGTCGTTATACGTAGAGTAACTGGTAAAGCACAAGAGCATTATTTAGATCCTATTATAAGTACAAAGCCAGCAAAAACTGAGGAAGCTAAGTCATAGTACTATGCATGCAGTATAGGCTGCTGAAGATAAGCAATTAAATAGAGATAGAGTGGAACATTAGGTGGAGGCAAGAGATGACTTATAAATATGAAACCATACTATTTGACTTAGATGGCACAATATTAGATACAAATGAGCTTATTATACGCTCATATTTACATGCATTAAAGGGTTATGTTGCTGAGGACTTCTCAAGGGAGCATATTATTCCTCATATGGGTACACCACTAACGGAACAGCTACAGCGTTTCTCTGGATTAGAGGATGTTGAGGCATTAGCACAAAAGTATCGTGAGATTAATTTAGAGCTGCATGATGAATATGTAAAAGCATTCGATGGCGTAAACGAAGTGCTAAAAAATTTACATGAAGCAGGCTTTAAATTAGTGTTGTCACAACAAAAATTCGCTTAACAACAGAGCTTGGCTTAAAGCATGTTGGTATTGCACAATATATGGATGCAGTCGTCACAATCGATGATGTCACGAAAGCTAAGCCTGATCCAGAGCCAGTATTAAAAGCGATTTCTGAGTTAAAGGCTGATCCAGCGAAAACATTAATGGTTGGTGACAGTACAATGGATATTCAATCTGGTGTAAATGCCGGTGTAGATACTGTTGGTGTTGCATGGTCACTAAAAGGTGAGCACATCTTAAAAGAGACTGGAGCTAAATACATTATTCATCGTATGCAAGACTTATATTCAATTGTTGGAATGGAGAGTCGTTAATGCGAAATGTTCAGCGCTATCCTGTTGAAGGACCAAATGCCTTATGGCAGGTGTATAAAACGGTTAGCATCTGGAAAGCAATAAAGAACTTTATCGCAATACAATTTAGCCGTTATTGTCCCTTCTTACCATGGAAGCTATTTATATATAGAAAGCTTCTAAAAATGGACGTAGGACAGTATACAGCATTTGCTCTTATGGTTATGCCCGATGTTTTTTTTCCAGAAAAAATTAAAGTCGGAAGCAATACGATTATAGGCTACAATACAACAATTTTAACTCATGAATACTTAATTCACGAATATCGACTGGGTGAGGTCATTATTGGCGATAATGTCATGATTGGAGCAAACTGTACGATATTACCTGGTGTAACGATTGGGAATGGTGCAATTGTGGCAGCTGGTTCTGTTGTCACTAAGGATGTAGAAGCTCATACCTTTGTTGGTGGTAATCCAATTCGCACTATTCGTGAATCAAACGAGCTCAATTAAAATTTAGGTATGGCTTATAGCCTTTATTGTTCAATTACTGTTCAATAAAGGCTTTTTTATATGGTAAAAGTGTTCGTTAATAGGCCTGTCCTTTGGTTGACGTACAATTGGTGTCATGTTAAGATTAAAAAAACCTTTATTTTGCTAATTTGGTAACAAGTTAACGCTTTAATGTAATAAAGAAGAGGAGAACGGTCATGTCTAAACCTAAAGTATTTGAAAAACCAGTTGGTGTAAAAGATTATTTACCTGGAGCAGTTAAAAAGCTTAAAAATATAGAGCAAAAAGTATTGCAATGTATGGAAGGCTGGGGCTATCAGCAAATTATTACGCCTACAATCGAGTTTTATGACACAGTAGGGGCAGCTAGTTCAATAAGTGATTCAAAGCTGTTTAAGCTACTTAATAATAAAGGAACACCACTTGTGCTTCGTTCTGATATGACAGCTCCAATCGCACGAGTTGTTTCATCTTTATTAAAGACTGAGGAGTTACCTTTAAGATTGTCTTATCATGCTAATGTGTTTCGTACGATTGAAGAAGAGGCTGGTAGAGATGCGGAATTTTTCCAAACAGGACTTGAGCTAGTAGGAGATGACTCTGCCGAGGCTGACGCAGAGGTAATCGCATTATCGATTGCTTCGTTAAAAGCTGCTGGTGTCAATCGTTTTAAATTAGCAATGGGGCATGTTAGCTTTTTAAATGGATTATTAGAAGAAAAATTAGCTGGTAGAGAGCTAGAGAAGCAAAGCTTAAGAAATAGTTTATTAAAACGTGATTACGTTGGATATAGAGAGTATTTAGATAAATTAGATTTAGCCGAAGAAGATAAAAGGGCATTAGCTGAGCTGTTACGCTTAAGAGGCGGAGAAGATACGCTACAGCGTGCTTTGCAGGTTACACAGCATGAATTAGCTAAACAAGCAATTTCTCATCTGCAAGCGATTTGGACACTTTTAAAAGCTTATGATGTTAGTGATTGTGTTGTATTAGATTTATCGATGGTAGGAGATTTTGAATATTACACAGGCATGACCTTTGAAGGCTATGCTTCAGATTTAGGCTTCCCAATTGTTAGCGGTGGGCGCTATGATAAGCTGCTTGCTCAATTTGGTCGTCCAGCTCCAGCAACAGGCTTTGCTCTAAAAACGACTCGTATTTTAGAGCTATTAGGGCTTGATGTTACTTTACCAACAAATCAAACGTTAGTCATATATAATGCTTATCGCTCAACAGATGCTATAAAATCTGCTGCTAAGTATAGAGAAAATGGTCATACAGTCATTATGGCGATGAAGCAAAAGGAAGAGCATATTGAACAATTAGTTGTCAGAACTGATGAGGGACTCTTTAAGTACAAGGGCAAACTATATAATCAAGTAGAAGTGTTAGAGTAGGGGAGGAGGAGCATCATGCCATCAAATGATCAAGATATACTAAAAGTAGCAATGCCAAAGGGCAGAATATATAAGCAAGCGTCTAAACTATTACGTGAAGCAGGAATACCTATTCCTACTGAGTTTGATGATACGCGTAAGCTCATTATCGAATTACCTGAAGCTAAAATGGAATTTATTATGGCTAAGCCCGTTGATGTTCCTACTTATGTTGAATATGGTGTAACTGATATCGGTATAGTTGGGAAAGATATTCTTATGGAGGAAAATCGTGATGTTTATGAGCTGCTTGATTTAGGTATTGCAAAATGCCGTATGAGTGTTATTGCATTACCTGATTGGAAGCCAACGATTAACCCTCGAGTAGCGACAAAATACCCTCAAGTAGCATCGGCATATTTTCGTGAGCTAGGGCAACAGGTTGAAGTGATTAAATTAAATGGCTCTATTGAGCTAGCACCGATGATTGGCCTTGCCGATCGCATTGTAGATATGGTTGAAACGGGTCAAACTTTACGTGAAAATGGATTAGTAGAGCAAACTGAAATATTCAGTATTACAAGTCGTTTAATCGCTAACCAAGTAAGCTATCGAATGAAAAGTGAAAGAATACAGCAGCTATGTGATCTACTACAGGATACATTAGCTTCAAAATACAATTAATACTTGCTGTAAGAGAAGGAGAGAAGCATGATGCGTATATTAAAACCAAGTGAATTTGGAATTAAACGTGAAGTGGAATACGGCACGCCTGAACAAAACAAAGCAGTCGCTCAAATTGTTGAGCAGGTTAAACAACAAGGAGATCAAGCACTTTTCGACTATACAAAGCAATTTGATGGTGTTGTACTTGATGCTTCTAATGTTAGAGTAACCGATGCAGAAATCCATGCGGCTTATGCTGAGGTTGAACAGGAGTTTTTAGATGCTCTAAGAGAGGCTGCTGTACAAATACGTTTATTTCACGAAAAACAATTACGCCAATCATGGATTGACTTACAGCCTAACGGTACGATGCTTGGACAAATATTAAGACCATTAAAGCGTGTGGGTGTTTATGTGCCTGGTGGTAAAGCCGCTTACCCATCATCTGTTTTAATGAATGTCATTCCTGCTCAAGTCGCAGGTGTACCTGAAATTGTAATGGTAACACCTCCTGCTACTGGAGGCAAATCAGGAATTGACCCTTATATTTTAGTTGCTGCAGCAGAAGCGGGTGTAAAAGAGCTTTATCGAATTGGTGGAGCACAGGCTATTGCTGCTCTAGCATATGGCACTGAGTCTATTAAACCCGTTGATAAAATTACTGGACCAGGAAATATATATGTTGCGCTTGCCAAGCGCAGTGTATACGGTGTAGTGGATATAGATAGTATTGCCGGACCAAGTGAAATAGTTGTTTTAGCTGACGAAACTGCAAATCCAATGTATGTGGCAGCAGATTTATTATCACAAGCTGAGCATGATGAGATGGCTTCTGCTATATTAGTTACTAACTCTCGTAAGCTTGCAGACGAGGTAGCAAAAGAAGTAGATAGACAGCTTGTAACACTTCCTCGTGCAGACATAGCTAGAGCCTCTATTGATCAATATGGTGCAATCCTCATTACTGAATCATTAGACGAAGGAATTGAAACAGTAAATCGCCTAGCTCCAGAGCATTTAGAGATTATGACCGCTGATGCGATGTCAGTCGTCAACTTTATTGAAAATGCGGGTGCTATTTTTGTAGGAGATTATAGCTCTGAGCCAGTAGGAGACTATTTTGCAGGACCTAACCACATACTACCAACTAATGGTACTGCACGTTTTTCATCACCAGTAAATGTTGATGATTTTATGAAGAAATCAAGCTTAATCAATTATAGTAAGCAGGCATTATTTGATACAGGCAAGCAGATTATGACTTTAGCACGTCATGAAGGACTAGAGGGTCATGCTAGAGCAATTGAAGTGCGTATGCCAAATCAATCATAGCATTTAAGACTTTATAGTGAAAAAAGTATTAAAATTGTTAACGAGCGTTATCGTGTAGCGGTTAATAAAACAAATGAAGCAGTGTTAAAAAATTATATGGAGTAATGAAAGGATGGCATGACATGAGCACTCAACAAGCACGTGAAGCGTCAATTTCACGCAAAACGAAAGAAACAGATATTAAGTTATCACTTCAGGTTGATGGACAGGGAGAGGCGAATATTCAAACGGATGTTCCTTTTTTAAATCATATGCTTGATGCCTTTACTAAGCACGGTCATTTTAATTTAACAGTTGACGCAAAAGGTGACATTGAAATCGATGATCATCATACTGTTGAGGATATCGGGATTGTATTAGGTCAAGCTTTACTCCAAGCACTTGGAGATAAATCTGGTATTAAACGTTGTGCAAGTGTGTTTGTGCCTATGGATGAAGCACTAGCACAAGTCATTGTTGATATTAGTAATCGTCCTCATTTTGAGTACCGTGCTGAGTATCCGTCAGCTCAAGTGGGAAGCTTTGCAGCAGATTTAGTACATGAGTTTCTGTGGAAGTTTGCTCTTGAGTCACGTATAACATTACACGTTATCGTTCACTATGGTAAAAATACACACCATATGATTGAAGCAGTATTTAAAGCATTAGGTCGTGCACTTGATGAAGCAACGAGCATTGATCCAAGAGTAAAAGGTGTACCTTCTACAAAAGGTGTACTGTAACTTAGAGACAAAATGAGGAGAGCTAAACCATGATAGCAATCATTGACTATGGGATGGGAAATTTACACTCAGTAAGCAAAGCAGTTGAGCGACTAGGCTATAACACGATTGTTTCCGCAAAGGAAGAGGAAATATTAGCGGCGGATGCAGCAATATTACCTGGTGTTGGAGCGTTTGGTGATGCGATGGATCAGCTTGTTTCAACTGGTCTGGATAAGGTAGTAAAGCAGTTTGTAGCGACAGGCAAACCATTACTTGGTATTTGCTTAGGTATGCAGCTTTTATTTCAGTCTAGTGAAGAGCATGGTTACCATCAAGGGCTTGGTCTGCTTGAAGGTGAGGTTGTTCGCTTTCAAGGGGACTTCAAAATTCCTCATATGGGCTGGAATAAAATTGAGTTTAAACAAGCCTCTCCACTATTTCATCAGTTAGAGGAAGGCTATGTATACTTTGTACATTCATTCCACGCAAAATTAAAACAACAAGAGAACTTGCTTGCAGTAGGTGATTATTTCGGACCAGTTACTGCAATTGTAAATAAAGATAATGTATTTGGAATGCAATTTCATCCCGAGAAAAGTGGAGAGCTGGGAATGGCATTACTAAAAAATTTCCTTGCCTTAATAAAGAAGTAACAAAATGAAATGAGGTGCCAATATGTTAGCTAAGCGCATTATTCCATGTTTAGATGTTAAGGATGGACGTGTGGTCAAAGGCGTTAACTTTGTTAATTTACGAGATGCAGGAGACCCTGTAGAATTAGCTGCACAATACGACAAGGAAGGTGCAGACGAATTAGTATTTCTTGATATATCTGCTTCTGTAGAAGGTCGAGCTACAATGGTGGAGGTAGTTAAGCGTACAGCAGGTGAAATTACTATTCCATTTACTGTAGGTGGAGGAATTTCAAGTGTTGACGATATGACCCGCATTTTACGTGCCGGTGCTGATAAAATTGGTATAAATACTGCAGCAGTATTAAATCCTACGTTAATAACGGAGGGCTCACGTCGATTTGGTGCACAGTGTATTGTTGTTGCGATCGATGCAAGATATAACGAAGAGTGGCAGGATTGGGAGGTATATACACATGGTGGTCGCAAAGCTTCTGGTAAGCGTGCTATTGCATGGGCTAAAGAAGTAGAGGCATTAGGTGCAGGTGAAATACTATTGACGAGCATGGATGCTGATGGCACAAAGGATGGTTTCGACATCAAGCTGACGAGGGCTGTCGTTGAGGCGGTTAATATTCCAGTTATCGCTTCTGGCGGAGCAGGTAAAGTAGAGGATTTCTCTGAAGTATTTATAGAGGCCAATGCAGACGCTGGACTTGCTGCGACAATTTTCCACTATAAAGAACTAACAATAGCGGAAGTAAAGGCTGATTTAAAATTAAAAGGGGTAGAAGTAAGATGACGATACAAAACATCAAGTTTGATTCAGAAGGTCTAGTCCCAGCCATTGTACAAGATGTGCAAAGCAAACAAGTGCTCATGCTTGCTTATATGAATGAGGAATCATTAAAGCTATCACAGCAATCCGGATATACGTGGTTTTGGAGTCGTTCTAGACAAGAGTTGTGGAATAAAGGTGCGACTAGCGGACATAAGCAAAAAATTGCTCACATGAGCTATGATTGTGATGGTGACACATTACTTGTATTAGTAGAACAAATAGGTCCAGCCTGTCATACAGGATCATATAGCTGCTTTACTAACCCGATAGAAGTAAAAGAGTCGAATGTAGCACAAGCCGAACAAATAACGGATCGCTTTGCGATATTAAATGAGCTAGAAGCGGAAATTGCAAAACGTTATGCGGAGCGCCCTGAGCAATCGTATACCTCCTATTTATTTAATAAAGGACTAGACAAAATTCTTAAAAAAGTTGGCGAAGAGGCTTCAGAAGTTATTATTGCTGCTAAAAACCAGGACAATGTCGAGCTTGCAAGTGAAGCAAGCGATCTTTTATTCCATTTAATGGTACTGCTTCGTGAAAGAAATCTTCCAATTGATGAGTTAATGCATGTTTTAAGGGAGCGTCAAGGTAAACCAACGACAAATAAAATGCGATAAATACCGAATTCTTAAAAAAAATTCACAAATAGTACGAAATGCTTTTGGAATTATGTTAAATTCCATGTATAATAAGACAGTAAGTTTTAGAAATAAAACATTTATTGTTTTTAACGCTCAGGAGGGTATCATGTTAAGCGACAAAGTGCGTATATTTTCGGGTTCATCCAATCCGTCTCTAGCTCAATCCATAAGTGAACAACTAGGTGTACCGTTGGGTGCAATTAAGTTATCACGTTTCAAAAGTGGGGAGATTTACTGTCATTATGAAGAAACGATTCGGAATTGTGATGTATTCCTAGTACAATCTTTTTCTCATCCAGTAAATGAGCATTTTGTAGAATTATTAGTAATGATTGATGCAGCAAAACGTGCATCAGCACGTACAATTAATATTATTATGCCTTACTATGGCTATGCACGTCAGGAAAGAAAAGCTGCTCCTCGTGAGCCTATCTCTGCTAAAATGCTAGCAGACGTACTTACGACAGTAGGTGCTTCTCGTGTTATTACAATTGATTTACATGCTCCTGCAATTCAAGGTTTCTTCAATATCCCTGTTGATCATATGACAGCATTAGATCTTATTAGTGATTACTTGAAGAAGAAAAACATTAAAAATCCAGTTGTTGTTTCGCCTGACGCTGGTAGAGCATCAACAGCTGAGAAATTAGCGAATGCTTTAGATACATCTTTTGCAATTATGATTAAAAAACGTTCTGCTCATAATGAATCATCTATTACACACGTTATTGGTGATGTTGCGGGTCAAACCCCAATTATTATCGAGGACTTAATTGATACGGGTGGTACAATCGTGAACGTTGTTGAAAGCTTAAAGGAACGCGGTGCTGAGGATGTACTAGTTTGTGCAACTCACCCACTATTCTCAGGAAATGCAATTGAACGTTTAGATCACCCAAGTATAAAAGAGGTTATCGTTACGGATACGATAGCTTTACCAGAACAAAGGCCAGATCGTTTTACTGTTTTAAGCGTAGCTCCACTATTAGCTGAAGCAACTAAAATTATTTTAGATGGCGGTTCTATTAGTACTTTATTTAAAAACAAAGGTATTTAATATAGTATATTAAATACTGCTTTGTCATGTATATTATGTTTTAGCTGCGAGTGACTTTGGTCATTCGCAGTTTTTATTTGGTTATAAGTGCTTGCTTTATGGATATGTTATAATATAGTGTAGCAATTTTAAAGGAGGTGCCTTGCGAATGAAAAACAAGAAAAAAGCAGCCGGTTTATCAAATGGTAATGTACCTATACAATTGAATTCAAACTATTTTTTTGAACGTGCGTTAAAGTCACTTGATAAACAAAGATATGACAAGGCACTTAAATATTTCAAAAAAGCAGTAGATTATGAACCGGAAAACCCAATCAATTATTGTAATGTTGCTGGTGTATTATCTGAAATGGGAAATTACGACCAAGCAAATGACATATTAAAAAAGGTTATTCAGGATATCGATCCAAAAATGACTGAAGTTTATTTTTATATGGCGACAAATTTTGCACATATGGAGCAATTTGAGGAAGCTGAAAATAAGCTTATTCAATATTTAGAAACTGATGAAGAAGGTCATTTTCTTGAGGAAGCAGAAGAAATGATAGAGTTTCTTCAAACAGAGCTTGCTGAACCGAAAAAGATTACAAAGGTGAAAGCGAAGGCTGGCATGTACGAGCATAGCTATGCACGAGAGCTGCTAGAGCAAGGTCAGTTTGCAGAAGCAATTGCTCTATTAGAAAGAATTGTTGAGCAACAGCCTGATTTCCTAGCTGCAGTTAATAATCTTGCTTTAGCTTATTATTATGTTGGCTTTAAGCAAGAGGCTAAGCATTATATGTTACAAGTGCTAGAGCAAGACCAAAGTAATTTACATGCCTTGTGTAATTTAGCCATTTATTATTATTACGAAGCTGAATACGATGAGCTTCAGCGGTTATTGCCTAGCATTGTAAAAGTGGAGCCTTTTTATCAAGAGCATCTATATAAGCTAGCCACGACTTTAGGTATTATGAAGGAGCATAAAGGAGCGCTTAAGCATTTTGAACGCTTGCTAAAATTAGGTGAAGGCAATAAGGATGGCAGCATTTATCACTATGCTGCGATAGCATCGTTAAATATAAAGGCTTACGATAAAGCAGCACGTTACTGGCAGTTAGCTTATCAATATGGCAACTATGAGCCAGCTCTATTTTATATTGAGCTAACTCAACAGCTAAAATTGAAGCAACTAGATTGGTCACTAACCTACAGCTACTTTATTACAATTGAAGAGCAATTAGCATTATGGGATTCCATGCCGGAAACAAAACAGGATGAGCTTATAAGCTGCATTGCAAAAGCTTATTTTTATTATGCAAAGGCATCAGGGAGCACCGAGCAAAAGCTTCAAAGCTTACAGATGATTGAAGCTATAGTAGATGAAGATATAGCTGAGCAGCTATTCAACTATATGCTATATCCTTTGGAACAAAAGGAAATTAAGCAACGAGCAATAGAATTGCTCTATAGGTTTAAGGCTGAGCAACCTAAAGCCTGTACGAACACTGACAATTTCGTTAACATCACCATTTCTGATGCTTGGCGAAGTATAATAGAGTATGTAGTAAATGATCAGTCTAATATAAGATTAGAAACGGAGAAGCGGGCTATAGTATCACTAATGCTGAATTATGCATGGATTAAGCCTGACGACATTTATTCTACTAGAAGTGTTAATAGTTTAATTGCTGCATTTTCCTATATCGCTAATAAGCAATTAAAGGCTAAACTAAGCTATAGTTCAATTGCTAGTCAATTCAATGTCTCAGCTTCTTTATTAAGTAAAGAGGTAAAACAGATTGAACAAAGCTTTGCGGATTATGTTAATCATTAAAACTATTTAATCTATTTTGAATTACCCTTTTCCTATCTATATAAAACAGAAATTGGCTTATTCCTTTCAGCTTGACCGTCAAACTTTCTATGTATATAGTTGGGGAAGGAACTTATATTATATAATGAGGTGCTTTTTCATGTCTGATAAAATCTATGTTGGTGTCGATGTAGGTGGAACTACAGTAAAAGTTGGTATTTGTGATGAAAACGGTAATTTAGTAAGCACGTATGAAGGACCGACTGAAGTGTCTAAAGGTCCAGATGCGGTCATTAACAATATTGCAAATTACGCTAAAGAAATTGTGGCTCAATCGTCATATTCCTGGGAACAGGTTCAAGGTGTAGGTGTTGGTATTGCAGGGTTTTTAGATATACCAAACGGTGCGATTAAACATTCACCTAATTTAAATTTAAAAAATATAAATTTGAAAGCTTTCTTAGAAGAAAACCTACAAGTTAAAGTGCTAGTAAATAATGATGCTAACGTAGCAGCTTTAGGAGAAGCTTGGGCAGGTGCTGGTCGAGGCGTTTCGAATTGTGTCATGTATACATTAGGTACTGGTGTTGGTGGCGGTATCATCATTGACGGTAAAATTGTTCAAGGCTTTGATAGTGTTGCTGCTGAAATTGGACATATGGCTATTGTGCCTGATTTAGAGGCTATTCAATGTGGCTGTGGTAAAATGGGCTGCTTAGAGACTGTATCGTCTGCAACAGGAATTATTCGTATGGCAAAAGAAGCTGTACAACGTGGCGATCGCACAACATTAAGCGAAGTAGAAAATATTATGGCAAAAGATGTATTAGATGCTGCTAAAGCTGGTGATGAGGTAGCTGTTCGCATCGTTAAGCGTGCTGCTTACTATTTAGGACGCTCAATGGCAATGCTAGCTGTTATATTAAATCCTGAATACTTTATTGTTGGTGGCGGTGTGTCTAAAGCTGGTGAGTTCTTATTTGAACAAATCCGTGAAGTTTTTGAAAAATATACACAGGATGCATCAAAAGCTGGAGTGAAAATTGTTGCTGCACAATTAGGGAACAATGCAGGAGTTGTTGGAGCTGCTGGATTAATTATTAATGATAAGTAGGTGCTAGCTATGCATGCCACAACATTATCAAAATTAGTCATTATTACAGGGATGTCTGGAGCGGGGAAAACAATTGCCGTACAAAGCTTAGAGGATTTAGGCTTTTTTTGCGTCGATAATTTACCGCCCATATTAATTCCGAAATTTGCAGAGTTAATTGAGCAATCTAATGGAAAAATCGCAAAAGTTGCATTAGTTATTGATTTACGTGGACGCGAATTTTTTGAGAAGCTATCCGAATCGATTGCTTATATGGAAGCTCATCAATTTATTAATTGTGAAATATTGTTTTTAGATGCAAAAGATGAAGTGCTTGTAAGAAGATATAAAGAAAGCCGTCGCAGACATCCACTATCTCAGCATAGTATGCCTTTAGAGGGAATTTCTGCAGAGCGCTCATTACTTGAAGATCTAAAAGGGAAAGCATCACTAGTCATTGATACGAGTGAGATGAAGCCAGCTAAGCTAAAAGAACGCTTAACTAATCATTTTGGCCAAACCTCATTTAAATCGATGACAGTTAATATAATGTCATTTGGTTTTAAATACGGTATCCCACTAGATGCTGATCTTGTTTTTGATGTACGTTTTTTACCTAATCCACATTATATCGATCACTTACGTCCAAACACAGGACAGACTAAAGAAGTATATGATTATGTTATGAGCTGGCCGCAAACCTCTGAGTTTTTATCAAAATTAGTTGATATGCTAACGTTTCTCATTCCTCAATATGTTGAGGAAGGTAAAAGCCAAATTGTCATTGCTATAGGTTGTACTGGTGGAAAACATCGCTCAGTTGCGATAGCTGAATATTTAGGTAAAACATTAGAGCTTGATCAGTCATTGCAAAAGCGTGTAAGTCATCGAGACAGTGAACGTGATAAGCATTAGAGGGGGACGTAAAAAATCGTGCAAGCAAAAGGTGGACTGACTAAACCTAAAATAGTAGTAATTGGTGGCGGTACAGGCTTGTCCGTTATGTTAAGAGGCTTAAAAGAGAAAAATTTAGACATAACTGCAATTGTAACTGTTGCTGATGATGGTGGAAGTTCAGGAAGATTAAGAGATGAGTTGCAAATACCACCTCCTGGAGACATTAGAAATGTGTTATTGGCACTTGCAAATACAGAACCTTTATTGAATGAAGTATTGCAATATCGTTTTAAAATGGGGAATGGACTAGCTGGACATAGTTTAGGAAACTTAATGTTAGCAGCTATGACAGATATTACAGGTGATTTTGTAACAGGTATAAAACAGATTAGTCAAGTATTAGCTGTAAAGGGGAGAGTGTTACCTGCAGCTAATCGAGCAATCGTTTTAAAAGCTGAAATGGCAGATGGAACTATCGTGACGGGAGAATCGATGATTCCATTAGCTAATCAGCCTATTAAGCGAGTTTTTTTAGAGCCTGCTGATATAGAACCGCTTTCAGAGGCTGTTGAGGCTATAAATGAGGCGGATGCTATTTTAATAGGGCCAGGTAGTCTTTATACAAGTATTATGCCCAATTTACTCGTACCTAAGCTTGCACAGGCTATAGTCGAGTCAAGTGCGGTAAAGCTATTTGTATGTAATGTTATGACACAGCCAGGTGAAACAGATAATTACACAGTAAAAGACCATTTGGATGCGATTTATAGACATATCGGACATCAGCTTTTTGATTATGTCATTGTAAATAATGGAGAAATTCCGCAAGCTGTTGAACAGCGCTATGCAGAAAAAGGAGCAAAGCCAGTTCAGTTAAATATTGAAGAGGTTGAACGTATTGGCTATCATGTTATTGCCGATCAGTTAGTGTTGATTAATCAAGTTTTACGACATGATGCTGAGCGTTTAAGTCACCATATTTATAAACTTGTTGAGAATTGGATGCTTAGGAAGAGGTGATAGCCATGTCTTTTGCGGCTCAAACAAAAAAAGAGTTAACGATGGTAGAAACTGAACCTTGCTGTGAACGTGCAGAGCTAGCTGCCTTGATTCGTATGAATGGTTCTGTTAGTCTATCAAGCCGCAAGGTCGTATTGGATGTATCAACTGAGAATGCTGCTATAGCTAGACGTATATACTCTTTAATTAAAAAACATTTTAGTGTGCATGTAGAATTACTCGTTCGCAAAAAAATGCGTTTAAAAAAGAATAATGTATATATTGTTCGTATGCCAGAACGTGTACAGGAAATATTAAGTGAACTGAAGATTGTATCAGAGGGCTTTATGTTTACGCCAGATATTAATAAAGCTATTATTGAAAATGAATGTTGTGCACGTTCTTATTTAAGAGGTGCCTTTTTAGCTGGAGGTTCTGTTAATAATCCTGAAGGATCTTCTTATCATTTAGAAATTTCGTCAATGTACGAAGAGCATTGTCGTGCATTGGTTGATCTAGCGAATAAGTTTGAGTTAAATGCTAGATGCATTGAACGAAAAAAAGGATTCATCTTCTATATTAAAGAAGGCGAGAAAATTATAGAGCTACTTAATATTATTGGGGCACATCAAGCATTGTTTAAATTTGAAGATGTTCGTATTATGCGAGATATGCGTAACTCAGTAAATCGAATTGTAAACTGCGAAACAGCTAACCTTAATAAGACAATTGGTGCTGCAGTTAGACAAATTGAAAATATAAAATTATTGCAAAAAGAAATAGGCTTAGAGAACTTACCTGAAAAGATAAGAGAAGTAGCTGAAATTCGTTTAGCCAATCCTGATTTGAATTTAGCAGAAGTTGGTGATATGCTAAAAGTGAAAGTGAGCAAATCAGGTGTGAACCATCGATTGAGAAAAATCGATGAAATGGCAGAAAAAATACGTAATGGTGCAACTTTAAGCTAGTTAAACTGCAATGAAAATGTTATAATCAAATATAAAGCCAAGAACCGTGAAGGTTTTGATTTAATTTTAGGGGGTATGTTTTCCATGGCAAGGCTTCCAGTTGTTGTTCGTCTGAAAACAGGACTACACGCTAGACCTGCAGCTTTATTCGTACAAGAAGCGAACAAATTTTCCTCCGAGGTATTTGTAGAAAAAGACGATAAGAAAGTGAACGCAAAGTCGATCATGGGTATTATGAGTCTTGCAATTAGCTCTGGTACAGAAGTGACGATTAATGCTGAAGGTGCTGATGCTGAACAAGCTGTTCAAGCTTTAGTTGCCTTAGTAAGTAAGGAAGAGTTAGAAAATCAATAATTGAAATTACACATAAGAGGATGTTAAACATCCTCTTTTTACTATTTAAAAACTATTATGATTAATGTGTTTTCATTGAAAAAGCCAATTATGGCCTCTAGGTAACCTTTGTTTTATCGTACCTAATATGGCATAATTGGCTTTTTATTATAAATCTAATTCTGCAATTAAGTCTTTCAGCTTGTTAGCAGATTTTTCGAATAATGCTTGCTCTTGCTCATTCAATGTAAGATTTAATGTTTCACGAACCCCATTGCGGTCAACGACACAAGGTACGCCGAGATATACATCAGATACACCGTTATAATTTGTTAATAGTGTAGAAACATTTAATACTGCACCCTCATCATCTAAAATAGCTGCTACAATACGATCTAAAGCTAATGCTATTGCATAGTAAGTTGAGCCTTTAGCTTCGATGATTTCGTATGCTGCATCACGAGTGCTTTCAAAAATTACTTTCTTGCGCTCCTCAGCAAGCTCTATATCAACCCCTGCAACGTTGGCTAAGCTCCAAACTGGTAACTCAGAATCACCGTGCTCACCGATAATATGGGCATGCACACTTCTTGGGTCGATGTTAAACTCTTGACCTAGCAAGTATCTAAAGCGTGCACTATCTAGTAATGTGCCAGAGCCGATAATACGATTTACAGGTAAACCAGATTTTTTTAAGGTTACATAAGCCATGATATCAACAGGGTTTGTTGCGATCAAGAAAATAGCTGTATTGTTATAAGGTAAAATACGCTTAATAATACCATCAAAAATTTCAGTATTACGTTTTAATAAGTCTGTACGAGTTTCACCAGGTTTTTGTGCAGCACCTGCGGTAATGATAATAATGTTTGCATCAACACAATCTTCATAGCCACCAGCCCAAATATTGCAACCACCCGTATAAGGCATACCGTGATTCATATCTAATGCATCACCTGCTGCTTTAGCGTGGTTAATATCGATGAGGACCAGCTCATTCATGCGATTGCGTAGTAAAAGAGTATAAGCTGTTGTTGCACCTACATCTCCAGATCCAATAATAACAATTTTTCTCTTAGCCATAAATAATCCCTACTTTCTCCAACATTTTTTACTTTTTTTTCTGTTTAAGTTAAGGTTAAGCTTCTTCTTCTAAATTTGGCTTATTCAGATAGTAGTAAACGGCTCCCATAAAGACAGCACCACCGATGAAGTTACCAATAGTTGCTGGTATTAGGTTGTTTATAATTTCGCCGGCAGTAATTGTTCCAAAGGGCTGAGACACAATAGCGATAGCGAAAATAGACATATTAGCAATACTATGCTCGTAGCCTGAAATAAAGAAACAAAATACCAGTAGCATCATCACAAACATTTTGGCTCCGTCATTTTTCATACCAAGGGGGATGAAGAAGGCGAGACAAACGAGCCAGTTACATAGTATTGCTCTAAAGAAGACTTCAGATGTAGATGCTGCAAGTTTGTTTTCAGCGGCATATATAAGCATGCCATGTGTAGAGTAGTCTGAATAAAGCTGAGTGCCTAATACTAATAACGCGAATAAAACAGCCCCAATGAAGTTTCCAATATAGCTTAGTGCTAGCAGTTTAAATGTCGTCTTCCACGTTTGTTTTTTACGGAAGCATGCATAGTTAAAATAAAATGTGTCGCCCGTAAATAAATCACCACCTGCATAGCTAATCATTATAATCGCTGCACCGAATGTAATGGCAGCTGCAGGGTAAGCTAAAGGAGAACCGACAGAGTAAAAGAAGTTTCCAGTCTTAAAGGCTACGATAACGCCAAAGCCGATAAAGAAACTTGCTAAAATTGCTCTAAGAAGATAACGTAGTATACCTTGATTATAGACTTTCCTTTTCTTGTATGCTAGTTGTTCTACATTGGCAAGCATTTGTGTTTCCATTGTTATTCGCTCCTAACTATCTGTTTCCTGTTGTTACTTTAATATTAATATATTAACAGAATATGTATGTGATAAAAATCACAAAGTACCCCAAAAATAAAACTATATGGAGTAATTTTCATTACTTCATATAGTTTTTTAAGGCAATTATGTCTAAATTGTGAAAAACCTTGTGTTAGTTTACGCGCTCAATCACTTTGTCAATTAATCCATATTCAACAGCTTCCTGAGCACTCATGAAATAGTCACGATCTGTATCTTTTTCGATACGCTCAAGTGGTTGGCCAGAATTAGCTGCTAAAATACCATTTAATTTCTCACGCATTTTTATAATACGTGCAGCACGAATCGCGATATCACTTGCTTGACCCTCAGCACCGCCAAGAGGCTGGTGAATCATCACTTCACTATTTGGTAATGCAAAACGTTTACCTTTAGCTCCAGCACTTAATAGGAAAGCACCCATTGAAGCAGCCATACCAATACAAATAGTAGAAACATCTGGCTTAATATAGTTCATTGTGTCATAAATAGCCATACCAGCAGTAATAGAGCCACCTGGGCTATTAATATATAACTGAATATCTTTTTCTGGATCTTGAGCAGCTAAAAATAACATTTGCGCAATAATAGAGTTAGCAACAACATCATTTACCGCAGAGCCAAGAAGGATGATGCGGTCTGTTAAAAGACGTGAGTAGATGTCATATGAGCGTTCTCCTCGATTACTTTGTTCAACGACCATAGGTACAAAATTCATAATACCATTCCCTCCAATTAGACTTAAAATGTAAAGCATGATTTATAGTTATACTTCTTTATGTACAATATAATAGCGAATTTTTATTTAAAAGTCAAAGAAAGTCAAACTATAACTTCTATATTTTATTATAGCCATATTTAACACTGTTCATTCTTATTTATCGTGAATGTATGATCTGTTTTTGTTGATTTTCAACTCATTCGAGCACAATAAATAAAAAAGGTCGCATGTATAAATCACAAGCGACTTAAGCAGAATATAGTATTGGCGCGCCCGTTAGGAATTGAACCTAAATTTCAGGCTCCGGAAACCTGCGTCATATCCATTGGACCACGGGCGCAAATAACTTGCATCATTTAATTATAAGAAAAATGAAGGTGTGAATCAAGTTAAAAAAACTAAAGGAATATATTTCTGACTAAATTGCTTTAAACGCTTGATTGATTTAAAAAGATTAGGTAAAATAAATGTGGGACTAAAATTATACCACAGGGACAAAAAACGTCCACTAATTGAAGCCTTATACTAGATCTTCTTAAGATCAATGGAGTGTTGGATTCATGCGACAACTTATTGAACTGCAACAACAACTGGTGCCTGAGCTTCTTGGATTAATGCGAAAACGCTATAGAATCTTAAAACAGGTGATGTTAGCAGGAACGATTGGACGTCGAGCATTAGCGAACTCCTTGTTCATGACTGAACGTATTTTACGTACAGAAACAGAACTTCTAAAGGAACAGGGTTTACTAATCATTCAGTCTTCTGGTATGCAAATTAGTGAAGAAGGAATGAAGGTTTTAGAGGCATTTGAAGCATTAGGTCAAAACTTTATTGGTCACGCTGATTTAGAACAGAAGCTTCAAGATATGTTTGGTTTGCAATATGTAACCGTCGTATCGGGTAATGCAGATGAATCAGAGCTGACTAAGAAGGAAATGGGACTTGCGACAAGTAGACTTCTAAAGCAAAGTATACGCTCTAATGACGTTGTTGCAATCACTGGTGGTACTACGACAGCTCATGTAGCGAAATACATTACGCTACCAAGTGCAGTTAAAAATGTCACTTTTGTACCTGCTCGTGGTGGATTAGGTGAAAGTGTAGACTACCAAGCTAATACGATAGCCTCCACGATGGCTAAACGTACATCATGTCAATATCGACTATTACATGTTCCCGATCACATTAGTGCTGAGGCATATGAGTCAATGATGCAGGAGCCTACAATTAAAGAAATTGTAGAAGTGATCCGAAGTGCAAGGATTGTGGTGCATGGCATTGGTGATGCTAAAGTGATGGCAAGAAGAAGAAAGACTGAGTTAAAAGAAATTGAAGCGATGCTTGAAGAAGGTGCACTGGCTGAATCGTTTGGGTTTTATTTTAATAGACAAGGTGAACTTGTCCATAAAATGAAAACAGTTGGTATGCGTTTAGAGGATATCGCTAAAACAGAAATGCTTATAGCAGTTGCAGGCGGCGAGAGTAAAGCTGAAGCTATTGCTGCGATAATGCGCACAGGGTATGATCATGCACTAGTTACAGATGAAGGTGCAGCACGAGCAATTATTGCTCTATATTCAAATTAAGGCATCTTGACGGTATGTATTAAGTTACAACTGTCTTGAATATAAAAAAGCTTATCAAATTTTATTAAACTTTAGGAGGGCTTACTTATGATTAAAGTAGGTATTAATGGTTTTGGCCGTATCGGTCGTCTTGCATTCCGTCGTATTCAAAATGTTCAAGGTATTGAAGTAGTAGCAATCAACGATTTAACTGATGCTAAAATGTTAGCACACTTATTAAAATATGATACAACTCAAGGTCGTTTTGATGGCGATGTTGAAGTTCACGATGGTTTCTTCAAAGTTAACGGTAAAGAAGTTAAAGTACTAGCTAACCGTAACCCAGAAGAATTACCTTGGGGCGAGCTAGGCGTTGATATCGTTCTTGAGTGTACTGGTTTCTTCACAACTAAAGAAGCTGCTGAAAAACACCTTAAAGGTGGCGCTAAGAAAGTTGTTATCTCCGCTCCAGCTACTGGTGACATGAAAACTGTTGTTTACAACACTAACCATGAAATTCTTGATGGTACTGAAACAGTTATCTCTGGTGCTTCTTGTACGACTAACTGTTTAGCTCCTATGGCTAAAGTTCTTAACGATAAATTCGGTATTGTTCAAGGTCTTATGACTACTATCCACGCTTACACAGGCGACCAAAACACTCTAGATGCTCCGCATCCAAAAGGTGACTTCCGTCGTGCTCGTGCAGCTGCTGAAAACATCATTCCTAACACTACTGGTGCTGCTAAAGCTATCGGTCTTGTTATCCCTGAACTACAAGGTAAACTTGATGGTGCTGCTCAACGTGTTCCTACACCAACTGGTTCTTTAACAGAGCTTGTTTCTGTATTAAACACTAAAGTTACTGCTGATGAAGTTAACGCTGCTATGAAAGCTGCTGCTAACGAATCTTTCGGTTACACTGAAGACGAAATCGTTTCTTCTGACATTATCGGAATCACTTATGGTTCTTTATTCGATGCAACTCAAACTAAAGTTCTAACTGTTGGCGACCAACAATTAGTTAAAACTGTTTCTTGGTACGACAACGAAATGTCTTACACTTCTCAACTTATCCGTACAGTTGAGCACTTTGCAAAATTAATTAAGTAATATTTGCAATATCATAGAGCGGAAACAGCGATATTGTTTCCGCTCTTACTATATAAACTTTTTTAAGCTAAGGTTAGTTATTAACCTTATTTGCACGTAAATCACATGGGTGTGGAGGAACGTCTAATGAATAAAAAAAGCGTACGCGATATTGAGTTAACAGGAAAAAAGGTATTTGTTCGTGTAGATTTTAACGTACCATTAGAAGATGGCAAAATCACTGATGATAAACGTATTCGTGAAACTTTACCAACAATCAACTACTTAATTGAGCAAGGTGCAAAAGTTATTCTTGCGAGCCATTTAGGACGTCCTGATGGTCAAGTAGTAGAATCTCTACGTCACACAGCTAGTGCTGTTCGTCTATCTGAATTACTAGGCAAACCAGTAGTTAAAGCTGACGAAGCTGTTGGGGAAGCAGTAAAAGCATTAGTTAACAAAATGGAAAACGGAGACGTTGTACTTCTTGAAAACGTTCGTTTCTATCCAGGTGAAGAGAAAAACGATCCAGAATTAGCTAAGCAATTTGCTGAGCTTGCAGATGTATTTGTAAACGATGCGTTTGGTGCTGCTCACCGTGCTCATGCTTCTACTGAAGGTATTGCTCACTACATACCAGCAGTATCTGGTCTACTTATGGAAAAAGAACTTAGCACTTTAGGAAAAGCGCTTCACAATCCAGAGCGTCCATTTACAGCAATCGTAGGTGGCTCTAAAGTTAAAGATAAAATCGCTGTTATTGAAAAAATGATTGAAATCGCTGATAACATTATTATCGGTGGTGGGTTATCATACACATTCTTTAAAGCTCAAGGCTATGAAATTGGTCAATCACTACTTGATTCAAGTAAACTTGATCTTACTCTTGAGTTTATTGAAAAAGCAAAAGCAGCAGGTAAAAACCTTTACTTACCAGTTGATGTTGTAGTTACTAGCGAGTTCTCAGCAACTGCTACAACTAAAGTGGTTTCAGTTGACAGCATTCCTGCTGACATGGAAGGTATCGATATCGGACCAAAAACACGTGAAATCTACGCTGACGTTATTAAAAACTCTAAGCTTGTTGTTTGGAATGGACCTATGGGTGTATTCGAACTTGAGCCATTCTCTCATGGTACAAGAGCTGTTGCACAAGCATGTGCTGAAACAGAAGCTTACACAGTTATCGGTGGTGGAGACTCTGCAGCAGCAGCTGAAAAATTCGGTTTAGCTGACAAGATGAACTTCATCTCTACAGGTGGCGGTGCTTCTTTAGAGTTTATGGAAGGTAAAGCTCTTCCAGGCGTTGTCGCATTAAACGATAAATAAGATTTATAATTGAGTATCCGCCTTTATAATAAGGGCGGATATTCGGTTGTTCAAGCTGTTGATACAATAAACAACAAAAATGACAGTTCATGGATTTTGTTTGTAGTCAAATTTAAGTTTAATCTATTGGTTTAAGCTAAAGGTTATAACTAATTGATTTTTAGGAGGACTCAATGATGAGCAGAACACCTATTATTGCAGGTAACTGGAAAATGTTCAAAACAGTTTCTGAAGCTGTTGCATTTTTCGACGCTGTTAAAGGTAAAGCAGAAGTAGCTGGTGTAGAGAGTGTTATTTGTGCACCATTTACTAATCTTCCAGCTTTAGTAGAAGCAGCAAAAGGTACAACTATCGCGATTGGTGCCCAAAACCTTCATTTTGAAGACAACGGTGCTTTCACTGGTGAAATCAGTGGCGTAATGTTAAAAGAGCTTGGTGTAAAATATGTTATTATCGGTCACTCTGAGCGTCGTGAATACTTCGCTGAAACTGATGCAATCGTAAATAAAAAAGCACATGCTGCATTCAAACATGGTTTAACACCAATCATCTGTGTTGGTGAAAAGCTTGAAGAGCGTGAAGCTGGTACGACTAAAGAGGTATGTAAAGTGCAAACAGAAGCTGCTCTTGCTGGCTTAACTGCTGAGCAAGTCGCTCAAACTGTTATTGCTTATGAGCCAATCTGGGCGATTGGCACTGGTAAGTCTTCTACATCTGCAGATGCACAAGAAGTTATTGGTTACATCCGTGAAGTTGTAGCTAATCTTTATGACCAACAAACTGCTGATGCAGTTCGTATTCAATACGGTGGTAGTGTTAAACCTAACAACGTAACTGAATATCTTGGTCAAGCTGATATCGATGGTGCTCTTGTTGGTGGCGCTAGCCTTGAGGCTGACTCCTATATTGCACTTATCGAGGGGGCAAAATAAGATGGCTAAACAACCTGTAGCGCTAATTATTATGGACGGTTTTGGCTTACGTAATGACGTTGTTGGTAACGCAGTTGCACAAGCAAAAAAACCTAACTATGATCGTTATTTGCAGGAATATCCTAATACGACATTAACAGCATGTGGTGAAGCGGTAGGTTTACCAGAAGGTCAAATGGGTAATTCCGAAGTTGGTCACTTAAATATCGGTGCGGGTCGTATCGTTTATCAAGATTTAACTCGTATTACAAAATCAATTCGTGATGGCGAGTTTTATGAAAACGAAACATTCTTAAAAGCGATTAGCAATGCAAAAGAAAAAGGCAAAAAGCTACACATTTACGGTCTATTATCTGACGGTGGTGTACATAGCCACATTGACCATATCATTGCGTTGCTAGAAACAGCAAAACGTCAAAACTTCAATGAAGTATATGTTCACGGCTTTTTAGATGGCCGCGATGTGTCACCTAATAGTGGTGCACGTTATGTTGAATATATTGAGCAAAAAATTGCAGAAGTTGGCGTAGGTAAAATAGCAACTGTTTCAGGTCGTTATTATGCAATGGACCGTGATAAACGTTGGGAGCGCGTTGAAAAAACTTATCGTGCACTAGTGTATGGAGAGGGCGAAAAGGCTACCTCTGCATTAGAAGCTGTAAAAGCATCTTACGAAAAAGAAGTATTTGATGAGTTCTTCTTACCAACGGTTATTGTAAATGAAAATAATGAGCCAATTGCAACAGTTGAAAGTGAAGATTCAGTTATTTTCTGTAACTTCCGTCCTGACCGTGCAATTCAGCTTTCTCAAGTATTTACGAACGAAGATTTCCGAGGCTTTGATCGTGGTGATAAGCATCCAACAGATTTGTTCTATGTATGCTTAACATTGTTTAGTGAGACAGTTGGCGGGCTTGTAGCTTATTCTCCTAAAAACCTAGATAACACATTAGGTGAAGTGTTAGCTCAAAATAATTTAACTCAATTACGTACAGCTGAAACTGAGAAGTATCCACACGTAACATTCTTCTTTAGCGGTGGTCGTGACAAGGAGCTTCCAGGCGAAACTCGCGTTCTTATTAACTCTCCTAAGGTTGCAACATATGATTTACAACCTGAAATGAGTGCTTATGAGCTTGCTGAGTCAACTGTTCGTGAGATTGAAGCTGATAAGCATGATGTTATTATTCTTAACTTTGCTAACCCTGATATGGTAGGTCACTCAGGTATGCTTGAGCCTACTATTAAAGCGGTAGAAGCAACTGATGAGTGTGTTGGCAAAGTTGTAGATGCTGTACTTGCAAAGGGTGGAGTATGTATTATTACTGCTGACCATGGTAATGCTGATATGGTATTTGATGAGCAAGGTAACCCACATACTGCACATACAACAAATCCAGTACCATTTATTGTGACTAAAAAAGGTATTGAGCTACGTGAAGGTGGTATCTTAGCTGATATCGCTCCTACGATGCTATCTCTGTTAAATGTAGAAAAACCTGAAGAAATGACA
>Ga0182742_1001545_pt1 | contig 28873 bp, 20 predicted proteins | sample eDN5th37CBELigMG_FD_128880 | JGI IMG/M metagenome (GOLD analysis project Ga0182742, IMG submission 128880) | Enriched Miracle-Growth compost microbial communities from Emeryville, California, USA - eDNA 5th pass 37_C BE-Lig MG (version 2)... ...
GCGCCATTCGAGTAAACCGCTCAGACGTGAGTCGGCAGGCTTATTTCGGGCACCAGGGCTGCCAGCAGGCGAACAGCGACGGATGCCATTTTCCATCGGGCCAGCACCGCAGCATCGTGCAGCCTGCCGGTCCGCAGGCCGCCGTCTTCAGTGCGCCCGGCATACAAGCGGCAGCCGCCGCCTTCTTGCCCTTGGCGAAGGAGTCACCGGTCGAGCTGGCGACAGCGAACGCTGCGATTGCTGCGGCCAGCGCAAATTGCGATAGGATCTTCTTCATAGACAACTCCCCCGAGAACGATGCGATAGATCGGCGTCAGCAAGCGAAGTGTGGGCCGACGCCACGCTGGGCCGATCGGCACGATCGAACCGCAGCACGGTCGCTTGTGTGCGACGCGCGATGAACCCGGAGTGAATGAGGAACTTTCAGCTGCTTGGTGGGGCCCGGCTTTCGCGGTTCACTCCATCACGATCCGCGTGCCGGTCGCACCGTTCAGCAGCCGCCTGAGATGGAAGCCGGCGAGCTGATCATGGGGCTGGTTGCCGACATGCGCCGCGAACGCAGCCATCGCATCCGGGATGCCGGCTTCCATTTTGGCGAAGGCATCCAGATAGCTCTCGGTGGCGGGCGACGAAAATTGTCCACCTCGAAGGGGCTCAAACGCCCGCAAGGCCTCGACTTTGCCGCGCAGGACCAGATCGCCCACCGGACGGCCGTGGAAATCGTCCACCCGGCTCGCGAGCGCACCGCTGACGCAGATGCGGGTCCCCAACTGCTTGTTCGCCTGCTCGAGCCGCGCGGCTATGTTGATCGTATCGCCATAGGCGGTGTAGTCGAAGAAGCGGTCGCCGCCGAAATTGCCGACGATCGCCGGTCCCGCGTGCAGACCGATGCGGGTGACACCGAGCGCAATATTGCGGTTGCGCCAGCGCGTGCGGAACTGCTCGGCGTAATCGTCAAGCTCGAGCGCGCAGGCCACCGCGCGCCTCGCGTGATCGGGCTGCTCTCCGGGGGCGCCGAACAGCACATGCAAGGCATCACCAATGATCTTGGCGACCGTGCCATCATGAGCGAACACGATCTCGGTCATGCCGATCAGGTAGTCGTTGAGCAGCGGCCCCAGCACATCGGGCTCCAGAGTCTCGACCAAAGTCGTGAAGCCCTCAATATCGGTGAACAGCGAGGCAATCTCCCGGCGCTGGCCGCCGAGGTCGATACCGCCGCTGTCGGCGATCCGCTGCGCGAGATTAGGTGAGAAATAGCGCGCCAGCGCAGCGTTCGCCCGCTCGGCCGCGGCCTGCCGGCTGCGCGCATCGCGCAGGAACTCGACGTGCCGGATGGTCTTGGCGATGGTCGCTTCCAAGTCGGGAAAATCGATCGGCTTCGTCAGGAAGTCGAAGGCGCCCCGGTTCATGGCGGTTCGGATATTGGCCATGTCGCCATAGGCCGAGACGATGATGGTCGAGAGGTGCTCCTCCCCGTCCTGAAGCTTCTGCAACAGCGTCAGGCCGTCCATGCGCGGCATGTTGATGTCGGTGACGACCATGTCGACGCCATCGCTCTCCGAAAGGACGGAAAGCGCCTCGACCCCATCGCCGGCGAACAGAAAATGCACCGATCCCTCGCGGATCTGACGGCGGAATTTCTGGACCAGCAGCGCTTGCAGGTCCGGTTCGTCGTCGACCACGAGGATGCGCGCGGTCATGCGGCGCGGCCTACGCGCAGTTCGATTTCGTCGCGCAGCAACGAAAAGTCTATTGGCTTGGTGAACAGCGCCTCGGCGCCGCTTTCCAGCGCCTTGCGCTTGGTCTCGGCATCGCCATAGGCGGTGATCATGATGACCGGCACATCGGGCCGGGCCGCTCTCGCCTTGGGGAGGAGTTCAAGCCCGCTCATGTCCGGCATATTGATGTCAGACAGGATCAGGATCAGCGACGCCGCGTGAGCGTCGGCGATGCATTGCAGCGCCGCCGGCGCGGATTGCGCAAACTCCATCACGAAGCGTCCGGACCGCAGCTCTCTCCGGAACTGCTGCCGGAACAGGGTTTCGACATCGGGTTCATCGTCGACCACAAGAATAAGCAAGGTCACGCCGCACCTCTCGACTTGGCAATCGTTGCCGCCGCTCGTGGAAGCACGATCCGAAATTCGGTGAATTCGCCGGGGACGGTATCGACCTCGATCGACCCGGCATGCTGCTTGACGACGATGTCGTGACTGAGCGACAGACCAAGGCCGGTGCCTTCGCCCGCCGGCTTTGTCGTATAGAATGGATTGAATATCCGGCTCCTCACCTCGGGAGGAATGCCGGTCCCGTTGTCGCGGATCGTGATCTCGACACTGTCACCAAGATCCTTGGTTGCCGCGAAGAGCTGCGGCTCGTAATCGCCATCTGCATTCTCGGCTTTGCGCTTGGTTGCCGCGTAAAAGCCGTTTGCGATGAGATTGAGCAGCACGCGGGTGATTTCCTGCGGGAACAGGTCGACCTCGCCCGCTCGAGGATCGAACGAGCGTTCCAGCGTGATATTGAAGCCCTGCTTTTCCGCGCGCGCGCCGTGGTAAGCAAGATTAAGGCTCTCCTCGACCACCATATTGATATCGATCGGCCGGTGCTCCCCCGACCCCTGTCGCGCATGCAGCAGCATGTTCTTGACGATGGAATCGGCGCGTTTGCCGTGCTGCGCAATCTTGTCGAGATTGCCTTCCAGCATCTCCAGCAGGTCGCTGATTTCGGCGCGCTGCGCGTCCGTGCCGGCTGGCTTGTCGAGAAGCTCGCGCAATTCGTCGATCAGTTCGATCGACACGCTCGAGAAATTGTTGACGAAATTGAGTGGATTCTTGATCTCGTGTGCGATGCCGGCGGTCAGTTGGCCAAGCGAGGCCAGCTTTTCGGTCTGGATCAGGCGGTCCTGCGCTGCGCGCAGTTCTTCCAGCGAGGCGGCAAGCTCTCGGGTGTGCGCCTGCACCCGCTCGAACAAGCGCACATTCTCGATCGCAATCGCGGCCTGGTCGGCAAAGGTGGAGACCAGTTCGATCTGCTTGTCGGTGAATTTCTGCGGTTTTGCGCGGGTGAGGGCAAAGACGCCGATGGCCTCGCCCTCGCGCAGCATCGGAACGGCGAGAATGGTGCGAAAGCCTCCCAGACGCTTCGCATCGAAGAATGTGTAGTCGGGATCAGCGTCGATGTCGGGAATATGGATCGCGCGGCCCTCCAGCAGCGCGCGGCCGGTCGCCGAGCCGCGCTCCGCTGTCACCGGCAGTTCTCTGACATAGTCGGTGAATTCGCGGGAGAAGCCATAGGTCGCCGAGCGGTAGAAGACCTTGTCGCCCTTCGACTGGGCGATGGTGCCCTGGTCGGCCGCGCACAGATTCACCGCCGACTCCACCAGGGTCTGGAGCACGGTCTGCAGGTCGAAGGTGGAGCGGCTGATGACCTTGAGCACTTCGGCCGTGGCCGTCTGCTGCTGCAGCGACTCCGCGAGATCCTCGGTCCGCGACTGCACTTCGTTGAACAGACGCGTATTCTCGATCGCGATCACCGCCTGATCGGCAAAGGTGGACACAACATCGATCTGCTTGTCTGAAAACGGCTCGACGCGCGTACGGCAGATGGCGATGACGCCGATCGGCGTGCCTTCGCGCAACAGCGGAATGCCCAGCATGGTCCGGAAGCCTCCGCGCTCGATGGATTCCGTCCAGCCATATTCCGGATCGGTCGTCGCGTCCGGAATATGAACCGGCCGCCCCGCGGCCGACGTTCGTCCAACCAGCGTTCTGCTCCCGGGGGTAATGACGTGCGTCTCCATCCATTGCTTGTATTCGGGCGAGAAGCCGTGGCTAGCCGCCAGCCGGTACGCGTTGCCGTCGCTGCGGAAAATCATCGCGCAGTCCGCCTCGCACAGCCGTTCGGCGGATTCGGTAAGGGTATCGAGAACAGTCTGCAGGTCGAAGGTGGAGCGGCTGATGACCTTGAGCACGTCGGCCGTGGCCGTCTGCTGCTGCAGCGACTCCGCGAGATCCTCGGTCCGCGCCTGCACTTCGCTGAACAGACGTGTATTCTCGATCGCGATCACCGCCTGATCGGCAAAGGTGGTCGCCAGTTCAATCTGCCTCGGTGTGAAGTGTCCCGGCGCCGACTTCATCACTGTGATCACGCCGACGACTTCGCTCTGGCGCAACAGTGGCGCGCCGAGGATGGCCCTATAGCCGCCCACCTCTTGCGCCCCGCGCCAGGTGTAATCCTGATCCGCCAGCACATCGGGCACGTGTACGACCTTGCCCTCCAGCGCCACCCGGCCGACCACGCTGCCGCGGTCCACCGGTATGATGCGGTCGAGGAAATAGTTCTTGATGCGGTTATGCGTATCGCTGTCGTGCCCGAAACTGGCCGCCCAGCGGAACGCCTCGCCATCGCGCACGAAAAGCCAAGTGTGGTCGGTGTCGCAAAGCTGCGTCGCCGATTTGACAAGCGTGTCGAGCACCGCCTGCAGGTCGAAGGTCGAGCGGCTGATGACCTTGAGCACCTCGGCGGTCGCGGTCTGCTGCTGCAGCGCTTCGCGCAATTCGTTGAGAAGGCGCGTATTCTCGATTGCAATCACCGCCTGATCTGCGAAGCCCTTGATGAGAGCGACCTGCTTGCTGTCGAACTCCTTCGGCTCACGACGCCCGGTACCCACGGCGCCCACGACCTTGTCGCCTCGGATCATCGGCGCAAATATGAACGAATCGATGCCGAACATTTCGGCGATCTCTTTGGTCGCCGCCGGCACCGCCGGATTGCCGCGCACCGGCGCCACCTGAACCACCTGCTTGGACAGCATCGCCTGACCGCCGATCGTATCGGCATCAAGCGGTCGCGGATAATGCTGCATCATCTTATCGATGTCGGCGGTGCGGCGGTCGGTGGCCGCCATCTCGATCACGCCATCGTTCAGCAATTGCACCACCGCAAACCGGGTCCCGAAGAGTCGCGTCAGGTTACGCACGATCGCCTCGAATACCGGCTTCGTATCGGTCATCGATCCGCTGATCGACGTCAGAATTTCGCCGGTCGCCGTCTGCTGGTCGAGCGCCTCGCTGAGGTCGTCGGTGCGCTGGCGCAGTTCGTTCAGCAGCCGCGCATTTTCCATCGCAATCACGGCCTGGGCGGCAAAGCTCTCGACCAGTTCGATCTGCTTTTCGCTGAAGGGACGCGGCGACTGTCGCGCCAGGAACAGAACGCCGAGCGGCGCGCCATCGCGGAGCAGCGGCACCGCGAGAACCGAGCGAAAGCCGGCCAGTTTCTGCGCGTCGCGATAGGCATAATCGGGGTCTTCGAGCACATCGGGAATGTGCGCGAAGTGCCCATCCATCAACGCCCTGCCGACTGCGGATTGGCGACCGGGAACGAGTTGAACTGTTTCGGTATACGTCTTGAACGCGGCCGGCACACCGTAGCTTGTGACCCAGCTATAACCGGCGCCGTTGGGACGCGCGAGCCCCGCCATCTCGGCATCGCAGAGCTCCGCGGCCGACTCGGTCAGCTGCGCGAGAACCGTTTGTAGATCGAACGTCGCGTTGCTGATGACCTTGAGCACACCGGCAGTGACGGATTGCCGCTGCAGGGCCTCGCGCAGCTGGGCCTGCAGGTCGCCGATTTCATCTGGAAGGGCGAGGTTATTGGCGGTTGAAGTCGCAGAAAGCTTCGCCGCCGCGCCGGCGGCGCTGATCGCGCGCTTCGGTTTTGGACGCTTCGACATCGCTCAGCCGCGCTTCAGGAGGCCGATATCCGCGAGTAACGAACGCCTTGCTATTTCAGCATAGTGCGCAACAGCCGGTCCGTCATCAAGGACGGCGCAGCACGGTCCGGCAGGCCAGACCCCAGTCCGGCACCGTCCGAGCCGGCGGAGATTAAAACCGTGGAAAATCAATCCGATAGATGGTGGGCGCGACAGGGATCGAACCTGTGACCCCTACCATGTCAAGGTAGTGCTCTCCCGCTGAGCTACGCGCCCATCCAAAGGATGAGGCGCCCCTATAGTCGCTCGCATGCCGCGAAGCAAGCAGCCGTCCGGATTTCGGCGCGCCGCGATTGCACAGGGACGCCCCGCTCCAGGTTCCAAACCCGCCGCAAAGGGAATAAGCATCGTCCGGAAGGTGTACGCCTTGAAGCCCGGGCGACGGCCGGGACACACGCTACGCTGAACAAAATTGCCCACAGGGGAGCCCGCTGATGATTTCGCGTTTGGTATCGCTTCGTCCCACCGTCTATGCCCTGACATTGGCCGCCAGCCTCGCCGCCGCCACCGCGGCCAATGCGCAGCAGGAGCCGCGCCTCGACGTGATCTACGTCCCGACCCCGCAGGAAGTGGTGGACCGGATGCTGGAGCTCGCCAAGGTCGGCCCCGGCGATTACATGATCGATTTCGGTTGCGGCGACGGCCGCATGGTGGTGACGGCGGCCAAGCGCGGCGCGCGCGGCTACGGCGTCGACATCAACCCGCAGCGCATCAAGGAGGCCAAGGAGAACGCCGCCAAGGCGGGGGTCTCCGACAAGGTCGAATTCAAGATCGCCAATCTGTTTGAGGAGGACCTGAGCAAGGCCGACGTGATGGCGATGTATCTTCTCACCGACATCAACCTGCGGCTGCGCCCGAAGATTCTCGACACCATGAGGCCCGGAACGCGCATCGTCTCGCACGCGTTCGACATGGGCGACTGGAAGCCGGAGGTGCACGAGAACGTCAACGGCCGGAACGTGTATTTCTGGATCGTGCCCGCGAAGGTTGGCGGCAAGTGGCAGGTCGAAGGGGCGCAGAAGATGACGCTTGACCTCGACCAGAAGTACCAGTTCTTCACCGGCAAGGCGGATATCGGCGGCAAAACCGTTGACATCACCGACGGCAAGCTGACCGGCGCCGACATCACCTTCAAGGTCGACGGCAAGACCTATACCGGAAAAGTCTCCGGGAACTCGATCGCGGGCGACGGCTGGAAGGCGACCAAGGCCTGAGGCTTCCCCCACTCCCGGCAAACGGCCACAATGCGGAAGGACGCTTCGGCGTCCTTCCTTTCATGTGCGCGGCGCGCAGGACAGTTTCATGACAAATCAAACATCCGGCGCTCCGCGCGCCAGTCTCTCGGTGACTGACGGTGCGCTGATGATGGTCGGCATCATCATCGGCATCGGCATTTTCAAGACGCCGCAGCTCGTGGCGATGTTCAGCCCCAATGAATGGGTGTTTGTCGGGCTCTGGATCTGTGGCGGCCTGACCACGCTGATTGGCGCGCTGGTCTATGCCGAGCTCGCCGCGGCGTATCCCTCGACCGGCGGAGAGTATCATTTTCTGACACGCGCTTACGGTTTGCCGGTCGGATTCCTGTTCGCCTGGGCGCGCACGACCGTCATCCAGACCGGCGCGATCGCGGCTGTCGCGTTTGTGTTCGGTGATTACGCGCAGGAGATGTTCTCGCTGGGCAGCTATGGATCAGCCATCTACGGCGCGCTTGCATTGATCGTCCTGACGCTCGTCAACATTGCCGGCACCTATCAAAGCAAGACCGCCCAGAACATCCTGACCGTTATTCTGGTCGCGGCGATGGCGATGATGGTCGTCGTCGGACTGATGAATCTCGGCAGCAAGCCGCCGGTCGCGACCGGCGATGGCGGGCCGGGATACGGCATGCTCGGCCTCGCAATGGTTTTCATTCTGCTGACTTATGGCGGCTGGAACGAGGCGGCGTATCTTTCCGGTGATGTTCGCAACGTTGGGCGTGACATGGTCCGCCTGCTGCTTGCGGGTACAGCCGTCGTCACCCTGGTCTATGTGCTGGTGAATATTGGCTATCTCTTTGCCCTCGGCCTCGAGGGCATGCGCAAGAGCGATGCCATCGCCGCCGATGTCATGCGGCTGGCTTTCGGAAACGCCGGCGCGATCATCGTCAGCATGATCGTCTGTGTCGCGGCGCTCACCACCATGAATGCGACGATCTTCACGGGCGCACGGCTTTATCACGCGCTGGGACAGGATTTGTCGCTCGAAAAACTGCAGGTATGGGATAGTGCGCGCAACAACCCGCGCAATGCCATCATCCTGCAGAGCGTCATCGCATTCGTGCTGATCTGTTTCGGCGCGATGGCGCGGGACGGCTTCAAGGCGATGGTCGAATATACCGCGCCGGTCTTCTGGTTCTTCCTGCTGCTGGTCGGACTGTCGCTGTTCGTGCTGCGCCGGCGCGAGCCCAATCACGCCCGGCCCTTCAAGGTGCCGCTCTATCCGGTGACGCCGATCCTGTTCTGCCTGATCTGCGCCTATCTGATCTATTCCAGCCTTGTCTATACGGGCCGCGGGGCATTGTTCGGCATCGCGGTCCTGCTGGTCGGCATTCCGCTGCTCGGCCTTGTTCGCAGGAAGCGTCGGCGCATGGCAGCGGCAGCGGAGTAAGCTTATCTCAGCGCGCGTTCCGGTCGACTGGTACATGCCGGAACGATGCGGAGGGAACCCGTGAGCGATCGCTACGACGTTCTCATCATCGGCGCCGGGCATAACGGCCTTGTCTGCGCCGCCTATCTCGGCATGGCCGGGCTGAAGGTGAAGGTGGTGGAACGCCGGCCGCTCGTGGGTGGCGCCGCGGTCACCGAGGAATTCCATCCCGGCTTCCGCAACTCGGTCGCGGCCTACACGGTGAGCCTTCTGAGTCCGAAGGTGATCCGCGATCTCGATCTTGCGGCCCATGGGCTGAAGATTGTCGAACGCCGCGCGCTGAATTTCCTTCCCACCGAAGACGGCCGCTATCTGCTCACCGGCGAAGGCCGCACCAGGGCGGAGATTGCAAAATTCAGCGCGAAGGATGCGGCGAATTACGCGGCATATAATAAGGAGCTCGACGCCATCACCGATGTGCTGCGCGATCTGGTGCTGCAGCAGCCACCCAATCTTGTGCAGGGTTGGAACGCGCGCTCCTTGCACGAAGCGCTGCGGCTCGCGTTCGTGGCAAAACGCGTGCGCCGGCTCGACATGGAGCGCCAGCGCGCGCTGCTCGATCTGTTCGCCAAGTCGGCGGCCGATTATCTCGACCGCTTCTTCGAGAGCGATCCGATCAAGGCGGTGCTCGGCTTTGACGCCGTCGTCGGCAACTACGCGAGCCCCTACACACCGAACTCGGCCTACGTTCTGCTGCATCACTGCTTTGGCGAGGTGAATGGCAAGAAGGGCATCTGGGGACACGCCATCGGCGGCATGGGCGCGATTACGCAGGCGATGGCGAAGTCGGCGCGGGCGCAGGGCGCCGCCATCGAGACGAAAGCCGGTGTCCGCGAAGTGATCGTCGAGAAGGGGCGCGCCACCGGCGTCGTGCTGGACGACGGACGCACGATCCGCGCGCGCGCGGTCGTATCTAACGTCAATCCGCGTCTGCTCTATGAGCGGCTGGTACCCGATACCGCGCTGCCGCCGACATTCCTTTCCCGCATGAAGCGCTGGAAATGCGGCTCCGGCACTTTCCGGATGAATGTCGCGCTGTCCGAACTGCCGAGCTTCACCGCCCTGCCCGGCCGCGCGCCCGCGGACCATCACACCGCCGGCATCATCATCGCGCCGACGCTTGCCTATATGGACCGCGCCTATGACGACGCGCGCAAATACGGCTGGAGCCGCGAGCCGATCGTGGAAATGCTGATTCCCTCGACGCTCGACGATTCACTCGCGCCGAAGGGCGCCCATGTCGCGAGCCTGTTCTGCCAGCATGTCGCACCGCAGCTGCCGGACGGTTCATCGTGGGATGACCATCGCGACACCGTCGCCGACCTGATGATCGCAACCGTGGACAGATACGCACCCGGCTTCAAGCAGAGCGTGATCGCACGCAAGGCACTGACCCCGCTCGATCTGGAACGCGAGTTCGGCCTGATCGGCGGCGATATCTTCCATGGTGCGATGACGCTCGATCAGATTTTCTCGGCACGCCCGATGCTCGGCTATGCCGATTATCGCGCGCCGGTCGAAGGCCTCTATCTCTGCGGATCGGGAACGCATCCGGGCGGCGGCGTCACTGGCGCGCCAGGACACAATGCGGCGAAGGTGATTGCGGGCGACCTGCGGCGGCGACGCTGAATATGCTGCCTCTCTCGGCCTCATCCTGAGGAGGGCGCAAAGCGCCCGTCTCGAAGGATGAGGGCGGAAGTCGCCCGCGGCGCCGCTATCCTCTCCGCTACGCCGCCAGCATCTTCTGGACCTCGTTGACGAGGTCGCGCAGATGCACCGGCTTCGACAGCACCTTGGCGTGCTTGGGCGCCTGCGAATCCGCGTTCAGCGCCACGGCGGCGAAACCGGTGATGAACATGATCTTGATGTCGGGATCGAGTTCGGAGGCGCGGCGCGCCAGTTCGATACCGTCCATCTCCGGCATCACAATATCAGTGAGCAGCAATTCGAACGGCTCCTCGCGCAGCCGCTGATAGGCCGAAAGTCCGTTGTCGTAGGACACGACGTTGAAGCCGGCATTTTGCAGCGCCTTGACCAGAAAGCGCCGCATATCGGTGTCGTCTTCCGCGAGCAGAATTTTCGGCAGATCGTTACTCATTCACTCAACCGATCTCATGATCCGCCCGGGCGGCCGGCCGGAAGCTTCCATGTCCTGGGCTGAGTTTGCAAGTGGCGCCGCCCCCAAGTGGCCGCCCGTCTGCTCCCCGCCCCCTGTTCCATTAGCGCGGTGGAGGGTAAATATCGGGTGAAAGCTGCAACCTGCTCCGCTGAAACCCGTTCAAAAAAACCGCGACGGACCCGAAAAGAGATACCGGAACGCCTGCGCGCGGCCTATGTTGCGAATGCACAACGCCCCACCAGATTCCCTGTCGATGACGGTTTCCGACGAATTCGACCCTCCCTACGACGTGATTGAGCCGGACCGGTTGCGCGGTCCGGTGGTCTTCAATTCGCCGCATAGCGGCTCGGTCTATCCGCGCGCGTTTCTCACATCGGCTCGGCTCGACCACGCCACGCTCCGGCGAAGCGAGGATTCCTTTGTCGACGAATTGATCGCGGGCGTCGTGCCGCGCGGCTATCCGATGATGCGGGCGCATTTCCCGCGCTGCTATGTGGACGTCAACCGCGAACCCTACGAACTCGACCCGCGCATGTTCGACGGAAGGCTGCCATCCTTCGCCAATACGCGTTCCATGCGCGTCGCGGGCGGGCTCGGCACGGTGGCGCGCGTGGTCGGCGATGCGCAGGAAATCTACGATCAGCGCATCTCGGTCGACGACGCGCTGCGGCGGATTGAGAGCCTGTACAAGCCCTATCACCGGACGCTGCGGAAATTGTTCACGAAGGTGCATGGCGAATTCGGGGCGGCGCTGCTGATCGACTGCCATTCCATGCCCTCGGCGACCGGTTCGCGCGACGACCGGCCGCGCGCGGATGTCGTGATCGGCGACCGCTACGGCACAAGCTGCGTCGCGGTGGTCGCGGAAACCACCGAGCAGGTGCTTCGCTCGCTTGGCTATTCGGTCAGCCGCAACAAACCTTACGCCGGCGGCTTCATCACCGAGCATTACGGGAACCCGTCCGCAGGGCTGCACGCGCTGCAGATCGAGTTGAACCGTGCGCTCTATATGGACGAGCGCACCCATGAGCGTATTGCCCGCTTCCGGCGGCTCGCAATGGACATCGAAACGCTGGCCGACCGGCTCGCGGCGATCCCGCTGGAGGAACTGCGGCCCTATCGCGCCGCGGCGGAGTAAACCGCTTCGTCGATCTTCGAAGTCGGCGAACCTATCCCCGACGCCTCCCAGAAAAGAAAAAGGGGCCGCTAGCAAGCTAGCGGCCCAAGTCTAGGGAGGAAACGCCCAAGGAGGGCGGCGGGAATGTGCGAAGCACATTGCCGCGCTGCAGCAATATTGCATTGCGTCGCACCAAAAGCAAGTCGAAATGTCAGTGTCACTGACCTATCCCCAAGACCGGGGAGTCCTGCGTGGATCGCTCGAAAAGAAATAAGCTAGACATCCCAAAAGGATAAGCCCGGACTGAAAGCCGAAAACCGCACGGTATGCATTTAATGCATACCCGTCGCTCGCATGTGGAAACAGGTCGATGATGAATCCAGTGTGGGTCTGGCAGACAAATACGCCTCCCATGGTGCCGATATTCATCAATGTCATGCCGCGCCCGACGAGTTCCGGCGGGAACAGCGACTTGCCATGCGCGATCACCACGGACAGCACCGCGGGGAATAGCCCGATCGCGACGAACCAGAGAAACAGGGCGACCGGCGTGAAAACACCGACGATGGCGGCGAGCCCCAGGACGGCCGCCGTCATAAGGAGCCCGGCCATGCCCGGTATCTTGTAGCTGTTGAACAGCCGGTCCGTCGGGCCCCACAGCATCGAACCCACGATCTGGGCCAGGACGGCGACGAACAGCATGTTGCCGCGTTCGGTCAGGCCAAATCCGTAGATGTGGGTCAGGTACGGGCCGCCCCACAGGCCGACCACGACCACGAAGCTGGAATAGCTGACGAGCTGGATTGCAAAAACCGGCCAGAACGAAGGCACGCGCACTGCCGCCAGAGTGCCCTTGAGACTTTGGCGCAAGGTCTCTTTCGCACGCGGCGGGACGTCTTTGTCTTCATGCACCACGGCCGCGACCAGCGCCGCCGCGGCGATCACAAGGATCGCGATAAACACAAAGCTCATGCGCCAGCCGAACAGCTCCGCCGAAAAGGCGAGCGGCGCGGTCGCCAGCAGGGTGCCGAGGGTGCCGAGCCCGATCTGGATCCCGACAAGCGTTGCAAACCGGTCCGGCGGGTAGCGTTTCGCATAGAGCGCCAGCGGCGCCATCAGATAGCAGGAGGAACCGAGCCCCATCAGCACCCGCCCCATCATCAGCCAGAAAGGCGACGCCGCCGCCGCGAACATCAATGTCCCGGAGATTGCGATACCCGCGCAGACCAGCATGCAGCGGCGCGGACCATACCGATCGAGCGCGACACCGAGCGGAATCTGCGCGGCCGCGAACGAGAAGAAGAACAGGCTGGATAACAGGCCGACTTCTGACGCCGACAGGCCCAGTTCGGTCGCGAGGTTCGGGGCGATGACGCCGACCGAGTTCCTCAGGAACTGGCTGACCATGTAAATGCCGGCGAGCGCGCTCACCAGCACGACCGTCTCGCGCGTCGCGATCGAAGAACGGCCTGCCGCGTCCGTTGTCATGTGGGTCCCGGCCCCCCGCGCGGTTTCAAGCAAGGGCTGTGTTGGCACGCGCAGGCCATCGCGGCAAGCGAGGCGGCCCGCCTCTCATAGTCCCGTTCGGTCACCGCAGGCGTTCACGAGCGCTGGAAACGACCGACGCTCAGCGGATCTGCGGCCACGAGTGAGCTTGGTTGCCGCCGATGCAAGGATTCGATAGGTGAGAGCGAATAGCGGGCGCGGCGGGGCACATGACGGCAATCGATTTCGCAACATTCATCGATCAGCTTGCCGCGGTGTCCGGCGAAACCATCCTGCCGTTCTTTCGCACCTCGCTCGGCATCGACGATAAGGGGCCGGCCGGACATTTCGATCCGGTGACCGCCGCCGATCGCGCCGCCGAACAGGCCATGCGCACCCTCATCAGACGGACGTTTCCGGAGCACGGCATTATTGGCGAGGAATTCGCCCCGGAGCGGGCCGACGCGGAATATGTCTGGGTTCTTGATCCGATCGACGGCACCAAGTCCTTTATCTCCGGGATGCCCGTTTGGGGCACGCTGATCGCGCTGACGCGGCTCGGCGAGCCGATCTTCGGGTTGATGCATCAGCCGTTCATGCGTGAACTCTTCTCCGGCGACGGCCTCGCCGCTGAATACCGCGGACCTGCGGGCAAACGGCAGTTGCGCACGCGGCCCTGCGCGCAGTTGTCCGACGCAGTCCTGTTCACCACCAGCCCGCTGCTGATGAACGAGACCGACCGCGCCGCCTTTCGCAAGGTCGAAAACGTGGTGAAGCTCTCGCGCTACGGTGGCGATTGCTACGCCTATTGCATGCTGGCGGCCGGGCATGTCGATCTGGTGATCGAGACCGGGCTCAACCCGCATGACATTCTTCCGCTGATACCCATCCTGAACGGCGCCGGTGCGATCGTGACCTCCTGGGACGGCGGCCCGGTGGGAACGGGCGGACCGGTCGTCGCAGCCGGCGACGCGCGCGTGCATGCGGCTGCGCTCGAGGCGCTGCGGGCATAGCGCGCACGCTTGTGCCGGCCTGGTCGCCATGGCCTAATCTGCCCCTCCGAGCGCGCTCATCACCCCAGGGGGGAACCATGGCCTACACTTTCGTCCTTGTGCACGGCTCCTGGCACGACAACCGCGCCTGGCAACCGGTGATCGACCGGCTGGAGCAGAACGGGCACTCGGTCTACGCACCGACAGTCGCGGGGCATGCCCCCAATGACAGAAAAGACGTGACGCATGCGGATTGCGTGCGCTCGGTCGTGGATTTCATCAAGGCGTCGGCCGTGCGCGATTTCGTCCTGGTCGGGCATTCCTTCGGCGGCACCGTGATTCAGGCGGTGGCCGAGCAGGTGCCGGACCGGATTCGGCGGCTAGTGTTCTGGAACGCCTTCGTGCTGCTCGACGGCCAAAGCCTCGAAGACAACATCCCACCGCATTACCGGGAATTGTTCGCGCAGCTCACCCAACCCGATGGCGGCATCATGCTGCCCTATCCGATCTGGCGCGACGCCTTCATCGGCGACGCCGACGATGCGCTCGCGCGCAGCGCATACGCGATGCTGTCGCCGACGCCGGCTCGCAGCCACACCGACAAGGTGCCGCTGAAGACCTTCCATTCGCTGCAGATCCCCAAGAGCTATCTCAATTGCACCGAGGACATCGCGCTGCCGCCCGGACCGGAATGGGGCTGGCATCCGCGCATGTCTTCGCGCCTCGGCCTCTACCGGCTGGTGCAGATGCCCGGCAGTCACGAGGCGATCTTCACCAACCCGCAGCTGCTCGCCGACAAGTTCGTCGAGGCGGGCCGGGATTGACTTGACCGCGCGACTGCGGCCGACACTATCGACCGCATGACCGACGCTGATATCCTGGCACTGCATGCCGGTCTCACGGAAGCCGGACTGAACGGCACATCGGAAGATGCGCTGGTCAGCGGCTTCTGCGAACGGGCGAATGCCATCGGCATTCCGATCAGCCGCTCGCTCGTGATCATCGATACCCTGCACCCGGTTTACGAAGGCGGCTGGTCCGATGGGGGCACGATGCGTCCCAGCCCGACATTGTCGAATATGGGCGCACGGTCTTGCCGGAGGGGTTGGCTCTCGGGGAAGAAGAGGAAAGAGCGGCCGCCAGCTGGCGGGCCAGCCCGTTCTTCCACATGCTGCAGAACGGGATCAGCCTGCTGCGGCTGACGAAGGACCACGCCGCGATGTTTCCGGCCATGCAGGATTATCTCGCGTCCGGCATGACCGGCGGCCTCGCCATCGTCAACCGCTTCGCCCCCGAAGGCGTGATCGGCGAAATGGATGCGGTCTATTCAACGTGGATGACCCGGCGCCTAGGTGGCTTCGACGAGGCCCATGTCGACGCGCTGGCCCGCCTCGTTCCGACGCTGGCGCTCGCGGTCAAGGCTGCGGCGCTCACGCGCATGACCGGTACACTGATGGAGACCTATCTCGGACGGGATGCCGCGCGGCGCGTGCTTTCGGGCCGTATCATGCGCGGCGTCGCCGAGCGGATCGACGCGGCGATCTGGTTCAGCGACCTGCGCGGCTTCACGCGGGTGTCGGATTCGGCGCCCGAACAGGTGATCCCGCTGCTGAACGATTACGCCGATGTCGTGATCTCGGCGATCTATGCCCAAGGCGGCGACGTGCTGAAACTGATCGGCGACGGAATTCTCTCGATTTTCACGGCCAAGGACCGCGCGCATGCCTGCGGCGCCGCTCTCAGCGCCGCTGCGGCGGTGAGCCGCGAGGTGGCCGCGCTCAATGCGCGGCGTGCACACGACCTCTTGCCGGTCACCGACATGTATATCGGGCTGCATGTCGGCGAAGTTCTCTACGGCAATATCGGCTCTACCGATCGGCTGGACTTCACCGTGGTTGGACCGGCCGTGAACGAAGCCAGCCGCATCGCCGCCATGTGCCGGTCGGTCGAGCAGCCGATCCTCGTTTCGCAAGCCTTCGCCGCGGTCGACGGCATGCGCGGCCGCCTCGTGTCGGTCGGCCGCTACGCCTTGCGCGGGGTCGAGCGCCCGCAGGAATTGTTCACCCTGGAGCCCGGCGGAATCTGAGCGGTTGAGGGGGGACGTTGACGATCGGGATCAGCCACCGAGCTCGCGACGCACGATTGCCGCGCCCTCCACCATCGCCCGCATCTTCGCCAAGGCGACGTCGCGCGGCAGATATTTCAGCCCGCAATCCGGCGCGACCACGATGCGTTCGGCAGGCACATGTTTCAGCGCGCGGCGGATGCGTTCGGCAACCCGCTCCGGCGTCTCCACCGTCATGTCCGACAGATCGAGCACGCCGAGGATGATGTCCTTGCCGGGGAGTTTCTCCAGCACCGCGCAATCGAGTCCGGATTGCGCTGTCTCGATCGAAACCTGCCGGACCGGCGAATTCGCCAATTCCGGCAGGAAGGAATAGCCCTCCGGCCGCACATGAATGATCGCGGCATAGCCGAAGCAGATATGCACGGCCGTGGTGCCGGTGACGCCGTCGAGTGCGCGGTTGAAGGCCTTCAGCCCGAACTTGCGCGCCTTGTCCGGTCGCGCCTGCATATAGGGCTCGTCGATCTGCACGATGTCGGCGCCGGCCGCGAACAGGTCCTTGATCTCCTCGTTGACCGCCGCTGCGTAATCGAGCGCCAGTTCCTCCTCATCGTCATAGAAGTCGTTCTGAGCCTGCTGCGACATGGTAAAAGGCCCGGGCACGGTCATCTTGATCGTGCGATCCGTATTGGCGCGCAGGAACTGCACGTCGCGAACCTCGACCGGATGCTTGCGACGCACCTTGCCGACAACGCGCGGCACCGGATTGGGATGACCGGAGCGGTCGAGAGCCGTACCGGGATTGTCGATGTCGACCCCTTCGAGCGCGGTCGCGAAGCGGTTGGAATAGCTTTCACGCCGCATCTCGCCGTCGGTGATGATGTCGAGACCGGCGCGCTCCTGGTCGCGGATCGCCAGCCGCGTTGCATCGTCCTGCGCCTGGTCGAGCCATTCGGGCGCCACCCGCCACAATTCGCGCGCGCGCACCCGCGGCGGAAAGCGCCCCGCCAGATTCTTGCGGTCGATCAGCCAGTCCGGCTGGGCATAAGACCCGACCAGAGAGGTCGGCAGCATCTTTTGTGACATGGCATTCTCCGGATGGACGAAAAGTCAGCCTAAACCATCCAAGCGCCGGCGACGAATGCGTCGGGAACAGCACATTGGGGCGGGCCACGTCGCATGCGGTCCGCCGATTTGAATGATATGATGGAGATCTAGCACCGCCTTGGCAGCATCGCATTGAGCCGGGAGGACTGCATGGAACGCCGGACATTTCTTGCTCTTCTTGGCGGCGCCGCCGCATCGATGCCCTTACCCTTGTCGGCGCAACGGAGTACGGCCCAGCCGCGGCGCGTAGCGTTTCTCGCCCTCGGCCGTGCGGGTGAGCCATCGCCCTATCTGGAATCCCTGCGCCAGGGCCTGCGTGAAAGCGGGTGGCTCGAAGGCAAGAATCTCACAATCCACCTGTTCTGGGCGACCGGGTGGAAGGACATGGAGGCGGTTGCGCGTGAGCTTCTGAAAGTCGAGCCCGATGTGGTCGTTACGCAGGAGCTTATGGCCTACGCCATGCGCGCCATGAAATCGCCGACGCCCGTGGTGTTCGGCTTCAGCGGCGATCCGGTCGATGGCAAGCTGGTCGAGAGCTTTGCCCGCCCTGGCGGGACCATGACCGGCATGAGCTATCTGGCGCTTGATCTCGTCGGAAAGCGGATCGAACTGCTGAAGGAATGGCTGCCGCAGACGCGCCGGCTGGCGATCCTCGCGCGGCCGCAACATCCCGGCGATCCAAAGGAACGCAAAGCCTCTGAGACGGCGGCAGCCAAGCTCGATGTCGAAGTCGTGTATTTCCCGTATGTAGCGACCGCGCTGCCGGTGAGCGAACTCGGCACGCTGGAAAAAGTGCTGAGCGCGATTGCCGATGCGCGTTGCGACGCGCTCATGGTGTTCCCCGATTCGGCGATGTTCGAGGTCAACAGCCGCGTGGCCCAGTTCGCGGTAGAGGCCAGGCTGCCTTCGATATCGGGATGGGCGCCGTTCGCGCGCGACGGGTTGCTGGCGTCCTATGGGCCCAATGTGCGCGAACTTTATCGATCGCTGGCGCGCTTTGTGGACCGTATTCTTCGCGGCACCAACCCGGCCGATCTGCCGATCGAAGTGCCGAGCAAGCTCGAACTGGTGATCAATCTGAAAACCGCGAGGGCGTTAGGATTGACGGTGCCGCCGACGCTGCTCGCGCGCGCCGACGAAGTAGCCGAATAGAGGCGGTTCGTTCGCCTCGCCTAATACAAGGGCGAGCCGGGCACGAAGGCGTCGAACGCCGCCCAGAACTGCGCACGGTAGCGGTCGGTCTCCATCATCATCTCGTGGCGAGAGCCAGCGATGATCAGGTGCGCGCCTGCGCGCAGTCGCCCGGCAAAGTCCTCGATCGCCGGGGTCGACACCGTTACGTCGCGCCCGGCCGCAATCAACATCATCGGTTGCCGGATCTTCGCGGGGTAATTGACGTTCTCGAATTCCTTCATCATCGCAAAGGCAGCGGCTGCCCAGGCGTTGGTCGGCGAGCCGAGTCCGAGTGCAGGCTCGGCTTCGAGCACGGCGAGCGTGCGCGCGTGACGCACGGGGTCGGAGGTCAGCACGTTGCCGATAAAAGGCTGTGACGCCACCACCATCGGGCCACCACCCGGAACATAGGACCTGCCCATGCCGATCGCGTTGAGGACCGTGACGCCCGGTTTTGCGAACGGCGTCAGAAGCTGCGGACCGAGCTTGATCAACGGCGCGCACAGCACCATGCGGTCGAACCAGCGATAGCCCCGATAAGCGATGCGGGTTAGCACCGAAGCGCCCATCGAATGGCCCAGCGCATAATAGGGCGGCGGGCAATCGGGGAGCACGATGTCGCGCATGAAGGCTTCGAGGTCTGCCTCGTATTCGCGGAAGCTCTTGACGTAACCCTTCTTCGGATCGCGGAGCGCGCGCTGCGACAGCCCCTGCCCGCGCCAGTCCAGGGTCGCGACCGCGAATCCCCGACGTCGCAATTCGCGCGCCATCTCGAAATATTTCTCGATGAATTCGGCCCGCCCCTGAAAAATGCAGACCGTTCCCTTGCGGCCAGGCGGCGGCGCCCAGCGCGCGAAGCGCAATTCAATGCCATCCGGCGTCTTCAGCGCGCCGCTGACGACATCTTCTGGCACAGGGTTGGCGGGGATCGAAACGAGTTTCATGAAGAACTGCGAAACGGCGGGTGCGGCCTTATAGCAGGCTGCCCGCCCGATTCTGACAACTTTGTAACCCGCTGATTTTTCTCAGAATACGCACCCCTTGACGAAAAAATGAGGCCTCCTAGATCAAAGGTGCGCCGGCCGTCAGGCGGCGCATCCCAGAGGTCCGGCCCATGCGGGGGACCTTCATTCGCAATGTCGCTTCAAGGAGGACATACGATGCGTCACTTCGATCTCACACCGTTCTATCGTTCCACCGTCGGCTTCGACCGGCTTTTCAGCCTGCTTGATCAGACCAGCGCGGACAGCGCCCCCGGCTATCCGCCCTACAATATCGAGCGGACCGGCGAGAATGCCTACCGCGTCAGCGTCGCAGTCGCAGGCTTCGCGGAGAACGAGCTCAGTATCGAGCTGAAGGAAAATACCCTAACCATCAAGGGCGAGAAACAGGCCAAGACGGAGGAGAAGTCCGGTGAGGTCCTGTATCAGGGCATCGCCGCGCGGGCCTTCGAGCGCGTGTTCCAGCTTGCCGATTTCGTCCAGGTGAAGGGTGCCACGCTTGAAAACGGTCTCCTGCACGTCGATCTCGTCCGCGAGATCCCGGAGGCCAAGAAGCCGCGTCGCATTCCGATCGGCAGCAAGTCCAGCGACAGGACCATCGAGGGTCAGGTGGAAACCAAGGCCGCTGCCTGACAGCGCGGTCTGAACCTCGTCCGAACCCTTGTGGAGCGCCCCGGGCAACCGGGGGGCTCCCTTTTTTACGAAAATAGCGCCCTCGAAGCGTCGCGGCTACGCGGAAGCGGACATCGCGCGAGAATAGTGCGCCTGGTCAGAAGCGGATCGCCTGGCCCGGCTTGTCTTCCGGCTTCTCCGCATCTTTCGGCTTGCTCAGATCGATGACGCGGATTTCGTCCTTCCCTGCCTCTGGCTTGGCTGGATCTTTGGATTGGCCTTTGGCCTTGGCCGGCTTTGCGGGCTGCGGTGTCGCAGCAGCTTTGCTAGCTGGCGCGGATTTGGTTTCGGGCTTGGCTTCGGGCTTGCCTTCCGGCTTGGCTTCGGCGTTCGCCTCAGCACTGGCCTCGGGCGCTGCGCCAGGCTCCGGGACAGCGGCGGGAGCAGCCTCGGGCGGTTTCGCGTCGGTCTCACTTGCGCCGGGCTTGCTGGAAACCGGCTTCGCCTGATCGTCGGCTTTGGCGAAGGCCGGACGCGGCCGGGGAGTCGGCGTCTGTGTCGGCGTCGCCTGCTTGCGCGGGGCTGGAGGCACCCGCACCGCGCCGGTGATATCGCGCGGTGCTCGCGCAGGCTCGCGCGAAGCCTGTCGCCTGTTATCGCCGTCGTTCCATTCTTCGTCCGGGGGTGGCCCAAAGCCATTGCGCCCAATCGGGCGAACCGCGATCACCTGCCCGTCGAACGCATCGACCACCACATTCAGCTCGCGTCCGTGGCGATCCACGGCCGCGGCCACATAGCGGCCGCCAGCCCAGGCCGGACGTCCCACCATCCGCAGCCCCATCGACGTGACGATGGTCGCGACCTCATGGGCCGGCAGCTGACCGGACGCCGGCTGCGCTTGCGCCGGACCGCACGCCAGTGCGGCCGCGAACACGGCGAAAACAAAACGGTATGTCACATTGCCCCTCCCATCGAGGCAGGCCCGGCGATGCCGCCAGCATCCCCCGTCGGCAGCCAACGTGCTGGGCGATTGGGGCGCGGCTACGGCAGAAATTCAGCGGCTTCGAATCGGCCCGTGACGATTTTGCGATACTTGCACGCAGCGCCCCTAGCCCGCACGCACCAGCGCCACGAACCGTTCCACTTCCGCTTCTGCAGTTGCGAAGGAGGTCACGAGCCGCACCAGCATCTGGTCCGGCCCGATCGTCAGGTCGTCACCTGCAAGGGTCTTGGGCCGCACATAGTAGGCGGCGCCCGCCGCCCTCAACTTCGAATCGAGCGCACGTGGCAACAGCGCGAATACAATATTGGCCTCGACTGGCCAGACGATCGGCACGCCGCAGGCCCGCAACCCGTCCGCCAGCCGGTCCGCCATCGCATTGGCGTGACGCGCCAGCGTGAGCCAATAGCCGTCGGCCAAGTAACCCTCGAACTGAGCGGCCAGAAAGCGGTGCTTCGAAAACAGATGGCCGGCGCGCTTGCGCCGCTCGGCCATGAAGGCCGCGCGCTCGCGATCGAAAAACACCACCGCCTCCGCCGCCATGGCGCCGCCCTTGGTTGCACCGAAGGAGAGCACGTCGATGCCGGCTTTCCAGGTCGCCTCCGCCGGCATCGCATTCATGCGCGCCAGCGCGTTGCCGAAACGCGCCCCGTCCATATGCACCGTAAGGCCGTGCGCATGCGCGATCTCCGTCAGCGCGGCGACCTCATCGATCCGATAGATCGTGCCGGCCTCGGTCGCCTGTGTCAGGGAGAGGCTTGCCGCATTGACCTGGTGCGGGACATGGCCGGAATAGCGCGCGATCGCCCCTTCGACCGTCTCGCGCGACAGCTTGCAGCCCGCACCCGGCAGCCCGATCAGCTTCAGTCCGCCGCCGAAAAATTCCGGCGCGCCGCATTCGTCCGAGTTGATGTGCGCCTGCTCGTGGCACAGCACCGCACCCCAGGGCGGGGTGACATGTGCAAGCGACAAGGCATTGGCCGCCGTTCCAGTTGGGACCAGGAATACGGCCGCGTCGCATTCGAACACCTCGCTGATCCGGCGCTCGATCTCGCGCGTTAGCCCATCGCTCCCGTAGCCGAGGGTGAAACCATCGTTGCTGCGCTGGAGCGCGTCGAGAATGCCGGGCGCCACGGGCGCCGTATTGTCGCTTGCGAAATTCACCGGCTGTCCTGTGCGTGCTGGGTCTCGATATCGGGGCCGCTCGACCGATATCAGAGAAGGCGTGCGCGGGAAGCCCGTCCGGCAAAAATGGTCCAGACGTCGGAAGAATCCACTTGTTCGGGCGGCCTGTGGCGGAAAGAATAACATTGAAGAATGCCAAAGACCCCTCGTCAGCCTCTTGTCGGCCGGGTGAAAATTTGGCAAACATGGGATAGGACAGCATTACTGTCCCAGTTTCCAAAGTCGAGGCGGCAGGTTTTTCGAGCCACCCTGCCGGCAAGGCGCGCGGTGCGGCTCGGCACCGCAGCGCAAGCCTCAATGGCCGCCGCGAGGATGCGCCTTAGGTGCTTTCCGGATGCGGCCGCTCCGGGCACGAGATGGCCGCCGAACGCAGTCCGGGATGCCGGGGCGACGGCGGCAGATACGCCGAACGAAAACGATTATGTCGACGACCGCATCGAGGACTGCGCCGAGATGAACCGGACGAGTGACCGGGGAATACAGCAAAAGCGGATCGCCCTGCGCGCGTCCGATTTTGCCGATTCGGCCGACCCGGGCCTGCCGGAGGCGGTCGGGCTTTACCAGCCTGCGCTGGACAAGGATTCCTGCGGCGTCGGATTCATTGCTGACATCAAGGGGCGCAAGTCGCACAGGATCGTCCAGGATGCGCTGACGATCCTCGTCAATCTGGAGCATCGCGGCGCGGTCGGCGCCGACCCGCGCGCCGGCGACGGCGCCGGCATTCTGGTCCAGATTCCCCATGCGTTCTTCGCCCGAAAGGCGAAGGAGAACGGCTTCACTCTGCCGGCACCCGGCCATTACGCGGTCGGATTCCTGTTCCTGCCGCGTGACCAGGAATGGCGCGACGAGATCCGCAGGACCTATGAAGAGGTCGCTGCGCAGGAGGGCTTGAAGATTCTCGGCTGGCGCGAGGTGCCGACCGACAATTCGACCCTCGGCGAATCCGTCAAGCCGACCGAGCCCGTGCATATGCAGGTGTTCGTCGAGCGCCCCGCCAGCATCACATCCGAGCAGGATTTCGAGCGCCGCCTCTACATCATGCGCAAGGCGATCTCGAATGCGATCTATCTGCGCCGGGAACGCCGCCTCTCCGGCTACTATCCCGTATCGCTGTCCTGCCGCACGGTCATCTACAAGGGCATGTTCCTCGCCGACCAGCTCGGCACCTATTATCCGGATCTGCACGAGAAGGATTTCGAGAGCGCGCTGGCGCTGGTGCATCAGCGATTCTCGACCAACACCTTCCCGACCTGGTCGCTCGCGCATCCCTATCGGATGATTGCGCATAACGGTGAGATCAACACGCTGCGCGGCAACGTGAACTGGATGGCGGCGCGGCAGGCATCCGTATCCTCACCGCTCTACGGCGAGGACATCACGAAGCTCTGGCCGATCTCCTACGAAGGCCAGTCCGACACCGCCTGTTTCGACAACGCGCTCGAATTCCTGGTGATGGGCGGCTATCCGCTGTCGCATGCCATGATGATGATGGTGCCGGAAGCCTGGGCCGGCAACCCGCTCATGGACGAGCGGCGGCGCGCCTTCTACGAATACCACGCTGCGCTGATGGAGCCGTGGGACGGTCCGGCGGCGCTGGTGTTCACCGATGGCGTCCAGATCGGTGCGACCCTCGACCGCAACGGCCTGCGCCCGGCGCGTTACTGCCTGACGCGCGACGACCGCATCGTCATGGCCTCCGAAATGGGCGTGCTGCCGATTGCGGAAAAGGACATCGTCAAGAAGTGGCGGCTGCAGCCAGGCAAGATGCTGCTGGTCGATCTCAACGAAGGCCGCCTCATTCCGGACGAGGAATTGAAGGCGCAGATCGCCAAGTCGCACCCGTACAAGGAGTGGCTGGAAGCGACCCAGATCGTGCTTGAGGATTTGCCCGAGAGCGCCGGCAAGGCTGCGCTCTCGAACCTGTCGCTGCTCGATCGCCAGCAGGCTTTCGGCTACTCACAGGAGGACATCAAACTCCTTTTGGCGCCCATGGGCGCGACTGGCGAAGAAGCCATCGGGTCCATGGGCAACGATACGCCGATTTCGGCGCTCTCCGACAAGTCGAAGCTTCTTTATACTTATTTCAAACAGAATTTTGCCCAGGTCACGAACCCGCCGATCGATCCGATCCGCGAAGAGATCGTGATGAGCCTCGTGTCAATCATCGGTCCCCGGCCGAACCTGTTCGACACCGAAGGCACCTCGACCACAAAGCGCCTCGAAACCCGCCAGCCGATCCTGACCGACAAGGATCTCGAGAAGATCCGTTCGATCGGCGACATCGAAGACAATCACTTCAAGTCCTGTACGCTCGACACGACTTTCGCGGCGGACCATGGCGCCGCCGGGCTCGAACCCGCGCTGAAGCAATTGAAGGCGGACGCCGAGAAGGCGGTGCGCGAGGGCTACAACATCATCATCCTGTCCGACCGCAAGTTGAGCGAGGAGCGGGTGCCGATACCGGCCTTGCTTGCCTGCGCCGCGGTGCATCATCACCTGATCCGCGAAGGCCTGCGCACGTCCGTCGGACTTGTTGTCGAATCCGGCGAGCCGCGCGAGGTGCATCATTTCGCCTGCCTTGCCGGTTATGGCGCGGAAGCGATCAACCCCTATCTCGCGTTCGAGACCCTCGTCGCGATGAAGGACACGCTGCCTCAGCCACTCGACGACAAGGAAATCATCAAGCGCTACATCAAATCGGTCGGCAAAGGCCTCATGAAGGTGATGTCCAAGATGGGCATCTCGACCTATCAGTCCTATTGCGGCGCGCAGATTTTCGATGCGATTGGTCTCAGCAGCGATTTTGTCGCGACTTACTTTACCGGGACGCATACGCGCATCGAGGGCGTCGGACTTCCCGAAGTCGCGGAAGAGACGGTGCGGCGTCATCGCGATGCGTTTGGCGATGCGCCGATCTATCGCAATGCGCTCGATGTTGGCGGCGAGTACGCCTATCGCGTGCGCGGCGAGGACCACGTCTGGACCGCACAGACGGTCGCCAACCTGCAGCACGCGGTGCGCGGCAATTCCTACGAACAATACCGCGCTTTTGCGCGCACGCTGAACGAGCAGTCCGAGAAGCTACTCACCATCCGCGGCCTGTTCCGCATCAAGAGCGCGGAAGAAGACGGCCGCAAGCCAGTGCCGCTTGATGAAGTCGAGCCCGCCAAGAACATCGTGAAGCGGTTCGCGACCGGAGCGATGTCATTCGGCTCGATCTCGCGCGAGGCGCATACCACGCTTGCCATCGCCATGAACCGGATCGGCGGCAAATCCAATACCGGCGAGGGCGGCGAGGAAGCCGACCGCTTCCGTCCGATGCCGAACGGCGACTCAATGCGCTCGGCGATCAAACAGGTCGCGTCAGGCCGCTTCGGCGTCACCACCGAATATCTCGTCAATTCCGACGTGATGCAGATCAAGATGGCGCAGGGCGCAAAGCCGGGTGAAGGCGGCCAGTTGCCCGGTCACAAGGTCGACCGCGTCATCGCCAAGGTGCGTCATTCGACACCGGGCGTCGGCCTCATCTCGCCGCCGCCGCATCACGACATCTATTCGATCGAGGATCTGGCGCAGCTCATCTACGACCTGAAAAACGTCAATCCTTCGGGCGACGTATCGGTGAAGCTCGTGTCGGAGGTCGGCGTCGGCACCGTCGCTGCCGGCGTCTCCAAGGCGCGCTCGGACCATGTGACGATCGCCGGCTACGAGGGCGGGACCGGCGCCTCGCCGCTGACCTCGATCAAGCATGCCGGCTCCCCCTGGGAAATCGGTCTGGCCGAGACGCACCAGACGCTGGTGATCAATCGCCTGCGTGGCCGCATCACCGTGCAGGTGGACGGCGGCATCCGCACAGGGCGCGACGTCGTGGTCGGCGCCCTCCTTGGCGCCGACGAGATGGGCTTTGCCACCGCACCGCTGATCGCGGCCGGCTGCATCATGATGCGCAAGTGCCATCTCAACACCTGCCCGGTCGGCGTCGCCACCCAGGACCCGGTGCTGCGCAAGCGCTTCACCGGCCAGCCGGAGCACGTGATCAACTACTTCTTCTTCGTCGCCGAGGAAGTGCGCGAGCTGATGGCGGAGATGGGCTTTCGCACCTTCGACGAGATGATCGGCCAGTTGCAGATGCTCGACCAGCGCGCGGTGATTGCGCACTGGAAGGCGAAGGGGCTCGATTTCTCCAAGCTTTTCACCAAGCCGGTCGCCCCCGAGGGCGTGGCCATCTACAATCGCGAACGGCAGGACCACAAGATCAGCGATGTGCTCGACCGCAAGCTGATCGCGCAGGCCGGTCCGGCCCTCGATCGCGGTGCGCCGGTGAAGATCGCAGCCGAAATCCGCAACATCGACCGTTCGGCCGGCGCAATGCTGTCGGGCGAAGTGGCCAAGCGCTACGGGCATGAGGGCCTGCCGGACGACACCATCCATGTGTCGCTCACCGGGACTTCAGGCCAGAGCTTCGGCGCATGGCTTGCCAAGGGCGTCACCTTCGACCTGCAGGGCGAAGGCAACGATTATGTCGGCAAGGGCCTGTCGGGCGGTAAGATCATCGTGCGGCCGACCGCTGATTCCGGGATTGTGCCCGAGGAGTCGATCATCGTTGGCAACACCGTGCTGTACGGCGCGATCTCGGGCGAATGCTATTTCCGCGGGGTCGCCGGCGAGCGCTTCGCCGTGCGCAATTCCGGTGCTGTTGCCGTCGTCGAAGGCGCGGGCGACCATTGCTGCGAATACATGACCGGCGGCATCGTGATCGTGCTCGGTCCAACCGGGCGCAACTTCGCCGCCGGCATGTCGGGCGGCATCGCCTATGTGCTGGACGAGAGGGGCGATTTCGAGAAGCTCTGCAACATGGCGATGGTCGATCTCGAGCCGGTGCCGGCCGAGGAAGAGGTCAACGCGCGCTTCTACCACTCCAAGCACGACCTCGAGACCGCCGGCCGCGTTGAAATCCTGACCGACATGACGGGTCACGACGCGGAACGCCTGCGCTATTATATCGGCCAGCACGCGCGGCTCACCGGCTCGACCCGTGCAAAGGCCATCCTGTCGGACTGGCACACCTGGTGCGGCAAGTTCCGCAAGGTCATGCCGCTTGAATACCGCCGCGCCCTGAAGGAAATGCAGGCCGCGCAGGCCCTCGAGGCTGCTGAGTGAGACCGTTCGTCAATGGGTAAGATTACCGGCTTCCTCGAAATCGAGCGCGAGGATCGCGATTACGCTCCGGTCGAGGAGCGGGTCAAGCACTGGCGCGAGTTCGTCCTGCCGCTGCCGGAAAAGAAAACGCGCGATCAGGCCGCGCGCTGCATGGATTGCGGCATCCCCTATTGTCACAACGGCTGCCCGGTCAACAATCAGATCCCGGACTGGAACGACCTCGTCTATCGCGGCAATTGGGAAGAGGCGGCGCGCAACCTGTACTCGACCAATAATTTTCCGGAGGTTACCGGCCGCATCTGCCCGGCGCCGTGCGAGGCGTCCTGCACGCTCAACATCGACGACCAGCCGGTCACCATCAAGACCATCGAATGCGCGATCGCCGACAAGGCGATTGCGAGCGGCTGGATCGTGCCACAGCCGGCTTCGCACAAAACCGGCAAGAAGATCGCGGTGGTCGGCTCCGGACCGGCGGGCCTCGCCTGCGCCCAGCAGCTCGCACGCGCCGGCCATGACGTGCATGTCTACGAGAAATGGGCCAAGGCCGGCGGCCTCCTTCGCTACGGCATCCCCGATTTCAAGATGGAGAAGTCCATCGTCGATATTCGCGTGAAGCAGATGGAAGCCGAAGGCGTCGTCTTCCATTACGGCGCGCATATCGGCGTGAACCTTCCGGCCGACAAACTGCTCGCGGACTATGACGCAGTCGCGCTGACCGGCGGCGCCGAGCATCCGCGCGACCTGCCGATTCCGGGCCGCGAATTCGACGGCATCCATTTTGCGATGGATTTCCTGCCGCAGCAGAACCGGCGGGTATCCGGCGAGCCACTGAACGGCGTGAAGGAGATCCTGGCCGGCGGCAAGCATGTGGTCGTCATCGGCGGCGGCGATACCGGATCGGACTGCATCGGCACATCGATCAGGCAGGGCGCGCTGTCGGTGACCAATTTCGAGATCATGCCGATGCCGCCCACGCGGGAAAACAAGGCGCTGACCTGGCCGGACTGGCCCTACAAGCTGCGCACGTCATCGAGCCATGAGGAAGGCGCCGAGCGCGCGTTCTCCGTGCTGACGCAAGCCTTCGAGGGCGAAAATGGCAAAGTGACGGGGCTCCGCTGCGTGCGTGCCGACGACAAGATCAAGCCGATACCGGGGAGCGAATTCACGGTGAAGGCCGACCTCGTGCTGCTCGCCATGGGCTTCGTGCATCCGGTGAAGGAAGGCCTGCTGGCTTCGCTCGGCATCGCGCTCGATCCGCGCGGCAATGCGCGGGCGAATACCGAAGATTATCGCACGTCGGTCGACAAGGTGTTCGCGGCGGGCGATATGCGGCGCGGGCAGTCGCTGGTGGTCTGGGCGATCCGCGAAGGCCGCCAATGCGCGCACGCCATCGACAA
>Ga0182742_1001546_pt1 | contig 28869 bp, 28 predicted proteins | sample eDN5th37CBELigMG_FD_128880 | JGI IMG/M metagenome (GOLD analysis project Ga0182742, IMG submission 128880) | Enriched Miracle-Growth compost microbial communities from Emeryville, California, USA - eDNA 5th pass 37_C BE-Lig MG (version 2)... ...
CCCCATGGTCGCGACCTTCTCCGGCCGGATGCGGTAGTTCACGCGCACCTCGCCCGGCCTGCGCCACGGATACTTGTCCTGGCCGATATACTTCTTCGCCAGCGCGTCGATCTGCGCCTCGGCGCCCTCGGTGGTGATCTCGGTCACGCGCCCCTGCACCATCAACGCCTTGTAGGGGTTTTCGGGGTCCACGGCGGAGAGCGCCACGCGCGCGTCGCGGCGCACGTTCCGATCCTTCAGGCGCCCGACCGCCGAATTGACGATCAGGTCGTCGCCATCGACCGCCACCCACACCGGGCTGGTCGACGGGCTGCCGTCCTCGTTCAGCGTGGTGAAATGGATCAGCACCGGCTGGTTGAGTATGTCTTTCCACGCGTCCGGCAATGCCATGCGTCTTCTCCCTCCATTCGACGGAAGGCCAACCATAGGCCGGCGCGCGAACGGCGCAAGCGGATTGGTGCCGCGCCGGGCCGGAAGCGCGAGCCGCCGGTCCCGCAGCACATGTCCGGGACAACGATCGGGACTGCCATCGGCGGCCGAATCCCTGCCCGCGCGGCCGTTTTGGCCCCACGCGCGGACATGACGGAAAAGCGCTAGGGCGGCGACGCGACCCGCAGGCTTTTCGGGAGGCGGAAGGAGGGTGGCACGCGCGTGTGCTGCCTCGACAAGATGGCCATCCCGCAGGCGGCCGTCATGGCGGCACCGGAGATGGAGGACAGCAAGGCCCCGGCGCGGCGCGCTTCCTCGAGCAGCGCTGTGAGCACCAGCGCCAGCACCCGGAAGGCGGCGGCGAGGCACAGCGCCTCCTCGGTCGAGCCCGAAGCGGTGACGGCCGCCGTCGCGACCTGCGGATCCGCCAACGGACCATCGGCGTCCGGCTGCGCCGGTAGGCCGGCGAGCGCGGCGATCATCTCGCGCGCGGCCGCCTCGCCCTCGATGAGAATGCCGACCACCGCGCGACGGCGATGCGGCGAGGCCAGCGCGGCGTGCTCGGCAAGGAACGCCAGCGCAACCAGCAGCGCCACGATGCGCTCCAGGAGCATCCGCTCCCGGTTCACCTCCTTGCACCACCCACGCCCCGTCATCCCGGCCTCCGTTGCGACCGTGGAAGTATGGGGAGGGTTTTGGGGAGGGGGATAGATTTGGCCACCACCGCCAATCCTCCCCCGTTCACGGGGGAGGGGGACCGCGGAAGGCGGTGGAGGGGTCGTGCCCCCACCAAAAAGCGGGCCCCATATCAGGTTTGCGGCGCAGCGCCCCCGTTCCTCGCCGCCCCCGCGATCATCACCAGCATCCCTTCCAGCGCCCGCTCGTCCAGGACGTCTGTCGCCGCGATTCGCATGACGCGGACGCCGTGTTCGGCAAGCCAGCGGTCACGTCGCCGGTCGTGTTCCATCTGTTCCGGCAGATCGTGCTGCGCGCCGTCAACCTCCACGGCGAGCCTTCCCTCGGGATGGAAGAAGTCCAGCACATACGGCCCGACCGGGTGCTGGCGGCGGAACCGCAGGCCCTGCAGCCGTCGCCCGCGAAGGCATTCCCACAGAATGACTTCCGGCAGGCTCATGTCGCGACGTAGCCGTCTCGCGCGCTGGAATGTGTCTTGCGGTGCCCGCATCTCCCCCGCGTGTCATAGGCCCCCTCCACCATGCTACGCATGGTCCCCCTCCCCCGTAAACGGGGGAGGATCTTCGGCCGTGCCCTGCTGCCGCCGTCCCATTGCGACGCCTGGGCAGAGGCGCAGCCCTTAGCCTCCCCCGTTCACGGGGGGCATCGCTCATCTCGTGTCCCTTTCAGCAAACACCCTGTCATCCCTTCCTTCACGGCAGAAGCCGCGATAAGCAGCCCCCATGCGAGCCCTCGTCCAACGCGTTTCCTCCGCCTCCGTCACCGTCGACGGCAATGTCGTCGGCGAGATCGGCCCCGGCCTGCTGGTGCTGGTCTGCGCCATGCAGGGGGACAGTGAAAAAGAGTCCGAATGGCTGGCGCGCAAGGTGGTGAACCTGCGCATCTTTCGCGACGACGCCGGCCGCATGAATCGCTCGCTGCTCGACACCGGCGGCGCGGCGCTGGTGGTCAGCCAGTTCACCCTGGCCGCCGAGACGAAGGGAAACCGGCCGGGCTTCTCCACCGCCGCCGCCCCGGACGAGGGCAGGCGCCTCTACGAGCACTTTTCGGCCGCCGTCGCCGGGCATGGCGTGACGGTCGCCAACGGCGTCTTCGGCGCCGACATGAAGGTGGCGCTGGTCAACGACGGCCCCGTGACCATCTGGCTCGACACCGCAGGCTGAGGCACGTTCCGGCTGGGCGTGGCCAGGGCGAAGGGGGGCTTGCCGCGTCCCGGGTCCACGCCTTGCCCTTTCGTCATTCCGGAAGACGGGTCGAGCACAGCGAGGCGCGGCTGTCCGGAACCCATGCCTGACTGCTACGACCGGACGCGGCGCTTCCCGACCGGGGGCGCATGTTCGGCGGCGCTGGTGGGGTTTCGAGGTTCAGACATGGGTCCCGGGTCTCCCTTCGCTTCGCTCCGGTCGCCCGGGATGACGAAGGAGGAGGGATGCCGGGATGAGGAAGGTGGAGTGGGCGCATGAGCGCGGGGTTTGCTGCCGGGGGTGGCCCGAGGCGAGAGCGAGCCCTTCTTGCGAAGTGGGCGCACGCCTTGCCCTTTCGTCATTCCGGAAGACGGGTCGAGCGCATCGAGGCGCGGCTGTCCGGAACCCATGCCTGACCGTTGCGGCCGGACACGGCGCTTGCCGACAGGGGGCATGTTCGGCGGCGCTGGTGGGGTTTCGAAGTTCAGGCATGGGTCCCGGGTCTCCCTTCGCTTCGCTCCGGTCGACCGGGATGACGTAGATGGGAGGGATGCCGGGGTGAGGAAGGTGGAGTGGGCGCATGAGCGCGGGGTTTGCTGACGGGGGTAGCCCGAGGCGAGAGCGAGCCTTTCTTGCGAAGTGGGCGCACGCCTTTCACTTTCGTCATTCCGGAAGACGGGTCGAGCGCAGCGAGGCGCGGCTGTCCGGAACCCATGCCTGACCGCTACGACCGGACGCGGCGCTTCCCGACCGGGGGCGCATGTTCGGCGGCCCTGGTGGGGTTTCGAGGTTCGGGCATGGGTCCCGGGTCTCCCTTCGCTTCGCTCGGTCGCCCGGGATGACGAAGGTGATGGCGTGCCCGGGCGACGAGGGTGGTGGGCGTGCCGGGATGACGAAGGGATGGGGGGCGGCGCTTCCAGCCGGCCCCCCGCCGCTCACCTCACCCGGCGACCGGCGTCCACAGCACGTCCTCGATGTGGCGCGCGCCGGTGGCGAGCAGGACCAGGCGGTCGAAGCCGAGCGCCACGCCGCTGGCCTCCGGCATGATGTCCAGCGCGGCCAGGAAATCCTCGTCGATCGGGTAGCGCTCGCCGTAGATGCGCTGCTTCTCGTCCATCTCGGCCTCGAAGCGGCGGCGCTGCTCGGCCGCGTCGGTGAGCTCGCCGAAGCCGTTGGCGAGTTCCACGCCGCAGCAATAGAGCTCGAAGCGCTCGGCCACCCGGCGGTCGTGCGGGGTCGGGCGGGCAAGAGCGGCCTCGGCGGTCGGGTATTCGCACAGCACCGTGGCCGCGCCGATGCCGAGATTGGGCTCGACCTTCTCGACCATGACGCGCGAGAAGAGGTCGGCCCACGTATCGTCCGGGGCGGTGCGGATGCCGGCGGCCGAGACCAAGGCATGCAGGCGGTCGCGGTCGGTGGAGCCGTCGGGGCGGATCGAGGCCATCAGGTCGATGCCGGCATGGCGGGCGAAGGCGTCGGCGACCGTCAGGCGCTCCGGCTCGGCGAAGGGATCGGCCTCGCGGCCGCGGAAGGAAAAGCGGGTTGCGCCGGTGCGGGTGGCGGCGAGCGCCAGCAGGGCGGCGCAGTCGCGCATCAGCACGTCGTAGGGCTCGCCGGCGCGGTACCATTCCAGCATGGTGAACTCGGGATGGTGCAGTGGCCCGCGCTCGCGGTTGCGGAACACCTTGCCGAAGGAGAAGATCCGCTTCTCGCCGGCCGCCAGCAGCTTCTTGCACGAAAATTCCGGCGAGGTGTGGAGGTGAAGCGGCGTGCGCCCGCCGTCGATGGCGATGGCCTCGGTCGAGAAGGCGGAGAGATGCGCCTCGTTGCCGGGCGAGACCTGCAGGATCGCGGTGTCCACCTCGACGAAGTCGCGGGCGGCGAGCCAGGCGCGGATGTCTGCGGCGATGGCGTTGCGGGCAATCAGCCGCGGCCGCCTGTCGGCATGGCGGTGCGGCGCCCACCAGGGGGAGGCGGCGGTCAACGCGGCTGCCTCCGGAGAGAGGAGGCGGCCGGAAGGCACCCCCACCCCTTGCCCGACTTCACAAGGGGGAGGGGAACGAGGACCGCCGGCGGTGTTCGACCCCCACTCCGGTTCGCTGCGCGAACCACCTCTCCCCCACCGAGTGGGGTAGAGGAAGGGTGTCGCGCGAAGCGTGACGGAGTGGGGAATGTTCCCGGAACGAGGGCATTCCCGGGCGCCGCGGCCATCCCCGCCGGCCGCCCGCGCGTTGATGCGACCGCTCTGTTCGGCGAAATTCCCTCCCCCGACTGGCAACGCGGCGAAGAATAGGTTATTCGCGCCGAAAAGCCGCGCGAGCGCGGATGAAAGCGGTCAGCAGTTCGAGGTTTCAACATGGTGAAGGTTATCGCGAGTTCGCTGCGCAAGGGCAATGTCGTCGAGAAGGACGGCAAGCTTTACGCGGTGCTCTTCGCCGAAAACATCCACCCGGGCAAGGGCACCCCGGTGACCCAGCTCGACCTGCGCCGCATTTCCGACGGCACCAAGATTTCCGAGCGCTATCGCACCACCGAGATGGTCGAGCGCGCGCACGTCGAGGACCGGGAGTACAACTACCTCTACCAGGACGGCGAGGGCTTCCACTTCATGAACGTGGAGACCTACGACCAGGTGGCGGTGTCGCCGGACGTCATCGGCGACCAGGCGCCCTACCTGCAGGAGGGCATGGTGGTGACGCTGTCGGTCCACGAGGGCACCGCAGTCGCCATCCAGCTTCCGCAGCGCGTGACGCTGGAAGTGGTGGAGACCGAGCCGGTGACCAAGGGCCAGACGGCCTCCTCGTCCTACAAGCCGGCGATCCTGTCCAATGGCGTGCGCAGCGCCGTGCCGCCGCACATCACCGTCGGCACCCGCATCGTGGTGATGACCGCCGACGGCTCCTACGTCGAGCGCGCCAAGGACTGATCCCACCGCCGCGCGTGCGGCGCGGCGCTGCCCACGCAATCTTCGGTGCGGACCCTCCCCGTGGCTTCTCGGCAGCGGGAGCCGTGGTGGCGCGCCTTATGACGGGCGTCTGGCCCGGCTATTCATGCCTGAGCGGTTGACCGCCTTTTCCCCAGTCTGAAGTCAGGCCTGCCGCCCGATGGCGGACGGCGAGACCTCGACCAGCGCTGTCTGCGCCAATCGTGCGCCGGGCGGACGTCCCCGCGCCACAGCCATGCAATCGCACGGCGCCAGTCATGCGTTATGAGCATGGATATTATGAGCATGCTTATTATATATTGTGCTCATGAACGCGACAGGCATCGACAGGCTCGGCTTCCTCGTCCACGACGCGGCCCGGCTGATTCGCAAGCGCTTCGAACAGCGCGCCTCCGAGTACGGGCTTTCGGCAGCGCAGTGGCGGCTGCTGTTCAGGCTGGGGAAGGAGCCGGGGGTCGCGCAGGCGCGGCTGGCCGAACTCCTCGAGATCGAGCCGATCAGCGTCTCGCGCCTTCTGGACCGGATGGAAGAGGGCGGCTGGATCGAGAGGCGCCAGGACGCCTCTGACCGACGCGTCCGGATGGTCTTTCCGACCCTCAAGGCACGAGAAACCTACGGATACGTCCGAAGCCTGGCGGGCGAGGTCTACGAGGAAGCGCTGGCAGGCGTGCCAGACGAAACCCGAAAGGCGCTGATCGAGGCGCTGGAGGGGATTTCAAGGAATCTCTCCGACGGCGAGAGCTGCGGAGTGACCGCCGAGACGGCGGACATGCGGAAGGCAGGCTGACGATGAGTGCGATATCAAAGGCCGATACGACGACGGCCGAGAAGATCGATCTGACCACCGAACAGGCGGCGCAACCGGCGATGAAGCCCCACGTGGCGGCCAGGCCGGCTCGCAGCCGGCGTCTGCTGCGCCCGCTGCTGATGGTGGTGGTGCCGCTCGCCCTGGCGGTGGGGGGCGGCTACTACTGGGTTACCGGCGGCCGCTACCAGGAGACCGACAACGCCAATCTGCGACAGGCCAAGGTGAGCATCGCGGCCGAGACGGCCGGACGGGTGATCGAGTCGCATGTGGCCGAGAATGCCCATGTGCGGGCTGGCGACGTGCTGTTCGTCATTGATCCCGAGCCCTACCACATCGCGCTCGAGCAGGCGGAGGCCGCGCTGGGTTCGGCCCGCCTCAATGTCGACCAGCTCCGCGCTGCCTACAGCCGCGCGGTCGCGCAGGAAAAGCTCGCGGCCGGCGACGTCAGCTACTACCGCTCCGAACTCGCGCGCCAGTCGGCGCTGACCGACAAGGGTGTCGGCAGCCGTGCGGCCTACGATGCCGCCGAGCGCGACCTCAGGAAGGCCGAGGACGAGCATCGGGCGGCCGAGGAGGCCGTCGCCGGGGCGCTTGCGGCACTGGGTGGCAAGCCGGACCTCGAGACCGACAAGCATCCGACCGTGGTGGCCGCACAGGCGGCGCGCGACCAGGCGGCGTGGTCGCTGGCCCAGACCACCGTCAGGGCTCCCGCCGACGGGGTGGTCTCGCAGGCTTCATCCTTCAAGGTCGGGCAGATGGTCACCGCAGGCACGGCGCTGTTCGCGCTGGTCGAGACCGACGATGCCTGGGTCGAGGCGAACTTCAAGGAAACGCAGCTCACCCACATGCGGCCGGGCCAGGAGGCCGAGGTCGAGCTCGACACCTATCCGGGCCAGCCGTTCAAGGCGACCGTTGAGGCGATCGGCGCCGGAACCGGTGCGGAATTCTCGCTGCTGCCGGCCCAGAACGCCACCGGCAACTGGGTGAAGGTGACACAGCGCATTCCGGTGCGCTTCAGGCTCGAGGCCGGCGAAACCGATCTGCCGCTGCGCACCGGCATGAGCGCCACCGTCACCGTCGACACGGGCAAGAGCCGCGGGTTGCCGGATATCACGGGCGCCTTCGCGAGCCTGTTCGGAGCCGCACACGCGGCCGAATAGCCGCCGGCCCCGCCCTGCCCTTGCTCTGGCCCGGCGGGGAGGAGGGCCGCCCGTCTCTCATGCGGCCTGTGCGCGAGCGTTTGTCGCGGCCGTTGTCTCCCTTCGGAAGGCAGCGCGCCGCGCCCCGCCAGGCCGGATGAGGGGTGAACCAGGAGGCGCTCCCGAAGCGCGACCAGCCCAATGACCGCATCATCGCCTCACTTCAAGGAAGTGCCGCATCGCGGCCTGATCACCGTGTCGATCATGCTCGGCACGGTCATGCAGGTGCTCGATACGACCATCGCCAACGTGGCCCTGCCAAACATGACGGGCGACCTCGACGCGTCGTCGGACACCATCAACTGGGTGCTGACGTCCTACATCGTCGCGGCCGCCATCATGACGCCGGTGACGGGCTGGCTGTCGGACCGCTTCGGCCGGCGCGAGCTCTTCCTGACCTCGATCGTCGGCTTCACCCTGACGTCCATGGCCTGCGGCCTGTCCTGGTCGCTGGAGAGCATGGTCGCCTTCCGGTTGCTGCAGGGCGTGTTCGGCGCGGCGATCGTGCCGCTGTCGCAAACCTTCCTGCTCGACATCAACCCGAAGGAACGTCACGGGTCTGCCATGGCGATGTGGGGCGCCGGCATCATGGTTGGCCCGATCATCGGCCCGACGCTCGGGGGCTGGCTGACCGAGACGCTGTCCTGGCGCTGGGTCTTCTTCATCAACCTGCCGGTCGGCATCCTCGCCTTCCTGGGCTGCGTGGCCTACCTGCCGAGGATCGCGCGCCGGCTGCGTGGCTTCGATTTCTTCGGCTTCGCGATGCTGTCGCTGGGCGTGGGCGCACTTCAGATGATGCTCGACCGCGGCGCGGAGGTGGACTGGTTCAACTCGGTGGAGATCTGGATCGAACTCGGGCTGACCATAACCGGCTTCTGGGTGTTCATCGTGCATCTGGCCACCGGCAAGGACACCTTCATCGACCCGGTTATCTTCAAGGACCGCAACTTCGTTACCGGCCTCGTCTTCATCTTCGTCGTGGGCATCATCCTGCTGGCGAGCCTGGCGCTGCTGCCGCCGATGCTGTCGCGGCTGTTCGGCCATTCGACCATCGACACGGGGCTGGTGATGGCGCCGCGCGGCGTCGGCACGATGATCTCGATGCTCCTCGTCGGCCGGCTGGTGCAGAAGATCGACGCGCGGCTGCTGGTGGTGGCCGGCCTGTCGCTGACCGCCTGGTCGCTACACGTGATGGCCGGCTTCTCGCCGCAGATGGACGATCACCTGATCGTGGTGTCCGGCATCGTCCAGGGACTCGGGCTCGGCCTGGTTTTCGTGCCGCTGTCGACGGTGGCGTTCGCGACGCTGCCGCCTCACTTCCGCACCGACGCGGCCAGCCTGTTCAGCCTGGTGCGCAACCTGGGCTCGTCCATCGGCATCTCCATCGTGACCGTGCTCCTGACGCGCAACACGCAGATCAACCACGAGGAACTCGGCGCCTGGATCAACCCGTACAATCCGGCCCTGCAGACGTTCTCGCCCTCGGCGGCCGGGGGTTATCCGACCGCCCTGTCGCAGATCGACCAGCTCGTCAATGCGCAGGCCCTGATGATCGCCTATGTCGACGACTTCAAGCTGATGATGCTGGTGACGCTGGCGGCGATTCCGCTCGCGCTGTTCCTGCGCAAGCCGCGGGCGATGCCGGCGGGGGCGCCGGCCGCCGCGCACATGGACTGAGGCGCAACAAGCCGAAAAGCCCCCACTCCGGTTCGCTGCGCGAACCACCTCTCCCCCACTGCGTGGGGTGGAGGAAAGGCCTGGGAGGCGAGTGCAGCAAAACGAAAACCCACCCCGGCTTTCCCGAAAGGCCGGGGTGGATCGAACGCCACATGCGTTGCTGGTGCGATAGGTGACGATCGACTGGACCGTGCACTTCCGCCGCTACCTGGACGAGATTTCCGAGTTGCATCCGCTGCGCAAGGGACTTTCCACGGCGAACCTTGGGGAAGCCTTGTGCTGTGTCGTGGATGGCGGCATTTTGCTGGCCAGATCGTCAACGACGCCGGCCGGCTGGAACAGCAGATCCTGACCTATCGGCAGATGGTGCGCATGGCTTTCGAGCTAGCGGCAGCGATGCGGCGGGCCAACTACAGCGCCATCGCGGCCGAGTGATCGGGGCGATCCCACACGGCCATTCCCAACGGCGAATGGATAATTTATATATGAGTTGATCGGGCGGCTCGGTGAGCCGCCACGGGAGGATTGCCGGCTGGCCGGCATTTGGAGCGCCTTGATGACTGTAGCCATAGAAGCCAAGTCGGGCCGCGCGTTGCGGCTGCATGACAGCGACAACGTCGTGGTCACCCTCGAAACCATCATGCCCGGCACCGTGATCGAGGGTGTCACGGCCACCGCCCGCATCCCGCGCGGCCACAAGATGGCGACCGTGCCGATTCCGGAAGGCGCCCCGGTGCTGAAGTTCGGCCAGATCATCGGCTCCGCCAGGACGGCCATCGCGCCGGGCGAGTGGGTGCACGAGCACAATGCCGGCATGCTCGATTTCGAGCGCGACTACCGCTTCGCCGAAGGCGCCAAGCCGACCGACTACGTGCCGGAAGCCGGGCGTGCGACCTTCAAGGGCTTCCGCCGGGCCAACGGCAAGGTCGGCACGCGCAACTACATCGGCATCATGACCTCGGTGAACTGCTCGGCCTCGGTCGCGCGCTTCATGGCCGAGGAGATCAACCGCTCGGGCATCCTCGACGACTTCCCGAACGTGGACGGCGTGATTCCGCTGGTCCACGGCGGTGGCTGCGCGCTCGACATCAAGGGCGAGGGCTACGAGGTGCTGAAGCGCACCCAGTGGGGCTATGCCACCAACCCGAACATGGGCGCGGTGGTGATGGTCGGGCTCGGCTGCGAGGGTTTCCAGATCGCTCGCTGGAAGGAAGCCTACGGCATCGAGGAGAGCGAGACGTTCCGATCGATGACCATCCAGGAAACCGGCGGCACGAAGAAGACGGTGATGGCCGGCGTGGCGGCGATCCGCGAGATGCTGCCGATCGTCGATCGGGCCCGCCGCGAGACGGTTCCCGCGAGCGAGCTGGTCCTGGCCCTGCAGTGCGGCGGCTCGGACGGCTATTCCGGCATCACCGCCAACCCGGCGCTCGGCGCCGCCGCCGACCTTCTGGTGCGCCACGGCGGCACGGCGATCCTGTCGGAAACCCCGGAAATCTACGGCGCAGAGCACCTGCTGACGCGCCGCGCGGTGAGCCGCGAGGTCGGCGAGAAGCTGGTCGCGCGCATCCGCTGGTGGGAGGACTACACCGCCCGCAACCGCATGGAGATGAACAACAACCCGTCTCCCGGCAACAAGGCGGGCGGGCTGACCACCATCCTCGAGAAGTCGCTGGGCGCGGCCGCCAAGGGCGGTACCACCAACCTCGTCGAGGTCTACGAATATGCCGAGCCGGTGACGGCCAAGGGCTTCGTGTTCATGGACACGCCCGGCTACGACCCGGTCGGCGCGACCGGCCAGGTGGCGGGCGGCGCCAACGTGCTGTGCTTCACCACCGGTCGCGGCTCGGCCTATGGTTGCAAGCCGACGCCCTCGATCAAGCTCGCCACCAACCCGGTGGTCTACGAGCAGATGATCGACGACATGGACATCAACTGCGGCGACATTCTCGACGGCGTGTCGATCGAGGAAAAGGGCCGCGAGATCTTCGAGACGGTGCTGGCCGTCGCCTCGGGCGAGCGCACCAAGTCCGAGCTGCTGGGCTACGGCGACGCCGAGTTCGTGCCCTGGACCATCGGCGCCACGATGTAGGCGGGCGGGCACCGCCCCGCTTCTCACCTGCTGTCGCCTGAGTCAGGCGACAGCAGCTTTCCGAAGGAAATCCGAAGGAAACCCGCGGATCCCGGCCGCTCTCGCGAGCGGCCGGGATCGTCGTTTTCAGAGGCGCGCGAGGCGCTCGGTCAGCAGCGCGAAGAAGCCGTCGGCGTCGATGTCGCGGATGAACGTGACGTTCGGCTCGCGCTTCGTGACGCGCCACCAGTCGGCGACGGTCATGCCCATCGTCAGTTCCGAGCTGGTCTCGACGGTGACGTTGATGTGCCGGCCGGCGAACAGCTCCGGCTTCAGCAGGTAGGCGATGACGCAGGGATCGTGCAGCGGCCCGCCATCGGTGCCGTACTTGGCCTCGTCGAAACGCTCGAAGAACTCCAGCATCTCGGCGGTGGCGATCGCGGGCCGCGTGCCGATGGCTCTGATGGCGGCGACGCGCCCCGCAGTGGTCAGCGCCTTGTGGGTGACGTCGAGCGACATCATCACGATCGGCACGCCGCTCTTCAACACGACGTCGGCGGCGTGCGGATCGACATAGATGTTGAACTCGGCGGCCGGCGTGGTGTTGCCGCCCTCGAAGAAGCCGCCGCCCATCAGCACGATCTCGCGGATGCGCGGCACGATACGCGGCTCGCGCACCATGGCGAGCCCGACATTGGTGAGCGGCCCGAGCGTGCACAGCGTCACCGTGCCGGGCTCGTGCGTCATCAGCGTCTCGATCAGGAAGTCGACGCCGTGCTTCGCCTGCAGCGGCATGGTCGGCTCCGGCAGCTCGGGGCCGTTGAGGCCGGTCTGGCCATGCACGTTCTCCGCCGTTACCAGCGGGCGGACCATCGGCCGGATCGAGCCGGCGTAGACCGGGACATCGGGTCGGCCGGCGAGTTCGCAGATCTTGCGCGCGTTCTTCTGCGTGAGTTCGAGCGGCACGTTGCCCGCCACGGCCGTCAGGCCGAGGACCTCCAGTTCGGGCGAGGCGAGCGCCAGCAGGATGGCCACCGCGTCGTCCTGGCCGGGGTCTGTGTCGATTATTATCTTGCGTGGCTCGGGCATTTCCCTGTCCCTGTTGTGGTCGTTGGCCGGCGCTTGAAGTCCGGCAATGGGCGAACCATATGCAGACCAGCGGTTGGAATGCCAAGTCGGATTCGACGCCGCTGTTGTCGCTCTTCGAGGACACGAAAGATGAATCGCATGCCGCCTTTCTCGAGCCCGCTCCTGCTGGGCTTCGACGCGATGGAGAAAACCATCGAGCGCCTCGCCAAAAGCGGGGACAGCTACCCGCCCTATAACATCGAGCGGATTCGTTCCGCAGACGGCGTCGCGGAACGCCTTCGCATCACGCTCGCGGTGGCGGGCTTTTGCGAGGACGACCTCGAGGTGACGGTCGAGGAGAACCAGCTCGTCGTCAGGGGCCGGCAGCGCGATGAAGGGGAGCGCGATTTCATCCATCGCGGCATCGCATCTCGCCAGTTCCAGCGCTGTTTCGTTCTGGCGGACGGGATGCGGGTCAACGCGGCGGAGTTGCGAAACGGGCTCCTGTCGATCGACCTCGAGCGCCCCCAGCCCGAGAAACTGGTACGGAAAATCAACATATCGGTGAAAGACTGAATGTCGATCGCCGGAACCCCAAGCTCTTCGGCGGGTTGGTCAGTCTGACGCCCCGCCATTCAGGAGGCTACCATGACCGATACTGACAACAGACCTGTCCTGAGCCAGGCTGACCTGGCCCATCTCGGCGAGGGTACCGTCGCCTATCTGCGGCTGATGCAGTCCGAGGACCTCAAGGGGAAGTTCCCCGGTCTGCCGGACATGCAGCCCGGGTTGAAGCTGTGGGCCCTGTTCGCGGCCGACGGTCGGCCGATCCTGCTCTCCGACCAGCGCGACCGCGCCCTGGCGGGCGCCCTCGAGAACGACCTGGTTCCCGTGGCGCTTCACTGACGCTCGCTCAGGCGGCGTGCGAGGCTGGCGCCGTCGATAGCAGCGAGTGAATGGCGGAGGCGTCGCGCGTCCCCCGTACCTTCTTCACAGTTTCCGCATCGCGCAGCACCCGCGCGATGCGGGACAAAGCCTTCAGATGATCGGCGCCCGCACCTTCGGGCGCCAGCAGCAGAAAGACCAGATCGACAGGCTGGTCGTCCAGCGCCTCGAAATCGACAGGTTGCTCCAGACGGGCGAAGACGCCCGTGATCTGCTTTATCCCCGCCAGCTTGCCATGCGGAATGGCGATTCCGTTCCCGACTCCGGTCGAGCCGAGACGTTCCCGCTGCAGGACGGTATCGAAGATTTCCCTTTCAGGAAGGCCGGTTATCGCGGCGGCCCGCTCCGAGATGAGTTGCAGAACCTGTTTCTTGGAGTTCGCTTTCAGGTGCGGAAGGATGGCCGATACCTGCACCATATCGCTGAGGTCCATGCCGTATTCCTCTATTGAGGCGCATGCTATGCGCGCGGACGTCAGTTTTCAGCCCTGGGCGGCCCGTGTCGTCGACGGGTCGATCCAGCCGATATTGCCGTCCGGTCTCCGGTAGACGATGTTCACGTGGTCGTTGCCCGCGTTTCGGAACACGAAAACCGGGCTTTCCTTGGTGTCGAGTTCGATGACCGCCGAGGCAACCGACATGGTCCTCAGCGATACGGTTGATTCGGCGACGATGGCCGGGGCGAAGTCTTCCGGCACCTCGTCGTCGTCATCCGCGACGGGCGCCATGATCGTGTAGGCGACCTGCGCCTCGTCGCCGGAATTGGCGAAACTGCGGGATTTCAGGCGCCGCTTGTAGCGGCGCAGACGCTTCTCCAGACGCTCCGCAGCGGCGTCGAAGGCAAGCAGGGGATCGTGAGCCTCACTGGCGGCCTGCAGGGCGGCACCGCTGTCGAGATGGATCATGCAGTCGACGGAGAATCGCTGTGCGGATTTGGTGACCGTGACGCGGCCTTCGTAGCCGCCGCCGAAGTACTTGTCGACCATCTCTGCGATGCGTTCTTCGATGCGCGTCCGGAACGCGTCGCCGACATCCATATGCTTTCCGGAGATCCGTAGGCTCATCGTCGACCTTCCTGTCAGTTTCCTCTGCCGCGGAGTTTATACCCCTCCGCGAAGCGTACAAGCATGACAGCGCGACGAACGCCGGCAACCTCGCCGTGTAGCGGGGTCCTCGCCTCAGGGGCGTTTCCGTGCCCGGCGGCCGGCCTCATGGGCGCGGGCTCTTAGAGACAAGCGGAGGGCTTGTCAACGAAGCCGGGCCGGGATGCAGGGAAGCGGGAGCGGGCGCCCTGTGGAAAGGCGGGGGGTCAGCGCCCCGCCAGCGCAAGGGCGCGCTTCTCGCGCCGACGTTGCACCGAGGAGGGAATGTTCATGCCCTCCCGGTACTTCGCCACCGTCCGGCGCGCGATGTCGATGCCGTTCTTCTGCAGTGCTTCGACGATCGCGTCGTCGGAAAGCACGGCGTCGGGCGATTCGTCCTCGATCATCTGGCGAATGCGGTCGCGCACTGCCTCGGATGAGTGGGCCTCGCCGTGACCGGCGGCAGGAATCGCCGCGGTGAAGAAGAAGCGCAGCTCGAACACCCCGCGCGGGGTGAGCATGTACTTGTTGCTGGTGACGCGGCTGACCGTCGATTCGTGCATGCCGATCGCCTCGGCCACGGTGCGCAGGTTCAGCGGCCGCAGGTGGCGGATGCCGTGCAGGAGGAAGGCATCCTGCTGGCGCACGATCTCGGAGGCGACCTTGAGGATCGTGCGCGCCCGCTGGTCGAGGCTGCGCGTGAGCCAGTTGGCGCTCTGCAGGCAGCCGGAGAGGAATTCGCGTTCGCTGGCACTGCGCGTGTGCTGGGAGACCTCGGTGTAGTAGATCTGGTCCACCAGCACGCGCGGCAGCGTGTCCTGGTTCAGTTCGACGATCCAGCTCCCGTCGCTCGCCGGCCGCACCTCGACATCGGCCACGATAGTCTCGGTGTGGCCGCCGCCGAACGCCAGGCCGGGGCGCGGGTCGAGCGAACGGATCTCGGCGAGCATGTCGATGAGATCCTCCTCGTCCACGCCGCACAGCCGGCCGAGCGCCTGGAAGTCGCGGCGGGCGAGCAGGTCGAGATGGCGGGTGAGCGTGTCCATCGCCGGGTCGAGGCGGTCCTTGCGGGCAAGCTGCAGCCGCAGACAGGTGGCGAGATCGTCGGCGAAGAGGCCAGGTGGATCGAACCCGCGGCAGGTCGCGAGCACGCGCTCGACCTCGGAAGCAGTGGTGCCGAGGCGCTCGGCGATCTCCCCCGGGTTGCTTCGAAAATAGCCAGCCTCGTCCAACTCGTCGGCAAGGTAGTGGGCGATCGCGCGGTCGACGGGGTCGAGGAAGGCGAAGGCGATCTGCTCGCCGACATGGTCGGCCAGCGTCGTCTGCGCCGGCGTCACGGCCTCCAGATCGAAGCCGCTGCCGTCGCCGGACCCGCTTCCGAGGGAGGCGGATTTCCATTGCGCGGCGAGGTCGGGGCCGATCGGGGTGGAGCGGCCGGGATCGTCGGGAAAGACGTTCTCCAGCGAGGTGTCGAGCGTGTCGGCGATCGCGTCGGAGCTCCAGCCGACATCGGAGTCGCGCCATTCCTGCGCCTCCAGGCCGTTCGCTTCCTGTGCGATGTCGGTGGCCGCGTCCTCCTGTGGGTCGACGCGTTCCAGCAGGGGGTTGCGCTCGATTTCCTCTTCGACGAAACGCTCCAGTTCCTGATGGGAGAACTGCAGCAGCCGGATCGACTGCATGAGCTGCGGCGTCATCACCAGAGACTGGCTCTGACGCATCTGCAGTTTCGCCGCCAAGGCCATCCGCTACACCGACTCCCCACGCACACACTGGCGCCGGCATGACCGGCGGACCGGGTCATTGAAACTGGCCCGTTCCTTGCTTGTCAAGCCAAATGCCCAAGATTTGGCCAAAGCGCGGGATTTTCGCGCAGTCGGCGCCCGCCATCGGGCGCGGCGCGGTCGGTCAGAGCGTGAATTCCTCGCCGAGATAGAGGCGGCGGACGTCGGCGTCGGCGATGATGTCGTCGGCCGAACCGTGCTTCAGGATCTCGCCATTGTGGATGATGTACGCGCGGTCGATGAGCTTCAGCGTCTCGCGCACGTTGTGGTCGGTGATCAGCACGCCGATGCCGCGCGTGGTCAGGTGGCGGACGAGTTGCTGGATGTCGGCGACCGCGATCGGGTCGACGCCGGCGAAAGGCTCGTCAAGAAGCATGTAGTGAGGGCGGCTGGCGAGCGCGCGGGCGATCTCCAGGCGCCTGCGTTCGCCGCCGGAGAGCGCCATGGACGGCGACTTGCGCAGATGCGCGATGTGGAATTCCTCGAGGAGCTCGTCGAGGATGCGCTCGCGCTCGCTGCGGTTGCGCTCGACGATCTCCAGCACCGCGCGGATGTTGTCCTCGACCGACAGGCCGCGGAAGATCGACGCCTCCTGCGGCAGGTAGCCGATGCCCAGCCGGGCGCGTCGGTACATGGGCATCCCGGTGATGTCGAAGCCGTCGATCTCGATGCGGCCCTGGTCGACGGGGATCAGCCCCGTGACCATGTAGAAGCAGGTGGTCTTGCCGGCGCCGTTGGGACCGAGCAGGCCGACGGACTCGCCGGCCCGCACGCCCAGCGAGACGCCGTTGACCACGCGTCGGCCCTTGTAGCTCTTGGTGAGCCCGGTCGCGATCAGCGTGCCCTTGAGCTTCTCGGCGCGTGCCGATGCCGCCGGATCGGCGACAGGCACGGGTGAGCCCATCAACCGGGTCATGAACGATCCGCCCTCGGCCATCAGCGCTGCTTGTTTTGCGACCCGGGCTGGATCGACATCATAACGCGGCCGCTGCTGCCGCCGCTCCCGCAGCCCTCGACCTGGGCGCGGCCGGATTTCATGTCGACGGTGAGCTTGCATCCGACCAGGACGTTCTCGCCCTCCGAAAGCACGACCTCCTTGCCAGAGAGCGTCAGGATCTCGCTGGCCATGTCGAATGTGCCTGCATCGCCGGTCGCGACCTGCGAATTGGACTTGATGTATACCTTGTCCTCCACCTCGAGTCGCTCGATGTTGGAGGAGCCGGTGGCGGCCGAGCCGCCGCCCTGCGCGGCATAGTACACGATCATCTTGCCGGCCTTGAGCACGGTCGGGCCCTGGCTGACGTTGACGTTGCCGGCGAAGATCGCCTTGTTCTCCGCGTCGAGCACCTCAAGGCGGTCGCTCTCGATCTGGATGGGAAGCCCGCTGGACAGGCTGAGACCCTGCAGGCGGCCGGTCGCGGTCTCCTGCGCCGCCGCCCCGCACACCCAGCCGAGGGAAAGCGCCACACCCAGCGCGCCTATCCTCGACACCATCCTCCGCTTCCCCATATCCACCCTCACTGACTTGCCGTCTCCCCGTTGCGGGGTTGGATATTAACCCTCACACGTTTCTCAAATATCACCTTCGCACCATTCTCTTCCACAGACATGGTGTCGGCCTGGATGGACGAATCCTTGTAGGTGATCACCACGGGATCGGAGGTCGACATGCGGCCCCCGGCGATGTCGAGAAGGGCCGACTGCAGTTGCGCCACCGCGCCGTCGGAGGTGCGGATATCGATGGCGCTGTCGACGTCGAGGGTGTTGCGGGTGCGATCGAAGGTGCCGTGCGCGGCCTCGATGGTCGCCGAATGGGAATTGTCGTAGGGGAGGTCGGCCGCAATGCCCTCGAGTACGACGAGGTGCTCCAGCGTCACGTCCTGGATCGCCCGCTCGGCGCTCAGCGCATAGGGCCTGTCGTCGCGGGTGTAACCCTGCAGTTTCGGGGCCGACATGACCAGCTTGCCCTCCTCGATGGAGGAATCTTCCGCGGTGATCTCGACGGCCGAAGGCTTCAGCACCCAGGAATAACCGACGAAGCCGAGCGCCAGCAGCGCGCCGGCGAGCGGCAGCAGCAGCTTCAGGCGGCGCACGCGGCGGGAATGGCGCTCCGCCTTCAGGAACATGGCGTGCCGCGCGGCCGCGCTCCGGCCATTGTCTGAGCCGGGCTGCATCGTCGAACCGGGAACTTCAGAATTTCGTGCCAGCATTCGGGCCCTTTGACCGCGCCGGGTGCGCGGACTCAGTATTTCCGTCCAAAGCTCAACTTTCGGAAAGCCACCGAATTATGGCTGTCCGCCCTTCTGGGCCAAACTCCTACCCGGCAGGTTTCGCAATACTTCGATGCCGGTACCGAGGACCGGGTCGGCAGGCGGCAACGCCCATTCCTACCATATCAGCGGCCGCAAAGCCTTGCGCAAACGCAATATGGTGAACTCCGGGCTGATTGTCAGCCCTCGGCATGCCCTCGCGGCAACTATTCTGGGGTAAAACCGGCGCCGGTCACACGGCCGGGCGCGCCGCCGCCTTGTCCTTTGCCAGCTTGCGGAACTTGCGCATGACCATGTCGCGCTTCAGCCGCGAGATGTGGTCGATGAACAGCACACCGTCGAGATGGTCGATCTCATGCTGCAGGCAGGTGGCCAGGAGGCCCTCGGCCTCGACTTCCCGGCTGGCGCCGTCGAGGTCGACGTAGCGCACGCGCACGGAGGCCGGGCGCTCGACCTCGGCATAGTAGTCCGGGATGGACAGGCAGCCTTCCTCGTAGACCGAACGGGCGTCGGAGCGGCTGAGAATCTCGGGATTGATGAAGACCTGCGGGGCCTTCGGCTCGCCTTCCTTGGCGAGGTCGATCACCACCATGCGGATCGGCTCGCCCACCTGGATGGCGGCCAGGCCGATGCCGGGCGCGTCATACATGGTGTCGAACATGTCCTCGGCGAACCGGCGCAATTCGGGGCCGACGTGCTCGATCGGCCGGGAAGCCTGCCGAAGAACCGGATCGGGGAGGATTATCAGCGGCTTGATGGTCATGGCGCTGAGGTAATGGCTCGCAAAGAAAGCGTCAACCGCGCTGAGATAGCTTTGTTCTTGTTTTGATCTGTCGCTTCGACACGAATCAGCTATCCTCCTGCAATGAGCGAACTGTCCGAACTCCTGTCGCAGCCCGGCTTCCGGCTCGGGGCTGCCACGATTCCGTTCGGTCATATGCTGGCGGCGACGGCAGCGGTGTTCGTCCTGCTGCTGCTCCTGCTGGGCATCGCCCTGTGGCGATCTGCCCGGGCAAGGGCACGGGCGGCCGAGGAGGCGGCGCGGCAGGTGCGCGAAACCGAGGCGCGGCTGGCCGGCATCCTCAAGGCGCAGGCCGAGATGCAGGGACGCATGGGCGCGATCGCCGAGGTGTTCGGCGCCCGGCAGGCGGAGCTCAACCAGGCCATCGGCCAGCGCCTCGACAGCCTTACCGGCCGCCTCGGGCAGACCATGGCCGAGCAGACCCGCTCCACGCACGAGAACCTGGCCAGGCTGCAGGAGCGGCTGGCGGTGATCGACACCGCGCAGAACAACATCCAGTCGCTGGCCGGGCAGGTGGTGCAGCTCCAGGCGATCCTCGCCAACAAGCAGACGCGAGGCGCCTTCGGCCAGTCGCGCATGGAGGCGATCGTGGCGGACGGGCTGCCGCAAGGCAGTTACACTTTCCAGGACACGCTATCGAACGGCAGCCGCCCCGACTGTACGGTCAGGATGCCGAACGGCATGCCGCGACTGGTGATCGACGCGAAGTTTCCGCTGGAGTCGTGGAACGCGATGCGCGCGGCGGGGGAAGCCGACGCCAACGGCGAGGCGCTGCGGGCCGCCCAGCAGGCGTTCCGCCGCGACATGGAAGTCCATATCCGGGCGATCGCGGAGAAGTACCTCCTTCCCGGCGAGACCCACGAAACCGCCTTCCTGTTCGTGCCGTCGGAATCGATCTTCGCCGAGATCCACGAGAACTTCGAGGGGATCGTCCAGCGGGCGCACCGGAGCCGCATCGTCATCGTCTCGCCGTCGCTGCTGATGCTGTCCATCCAGGTGATCCAGTCGATCCTCAAGGACGCCGCCACCCGCGAGCAGGCGCACCTGATCCAGAAGGAGGTGGCGCGGCTGACGGAGGACGTCACGCGCCTCGACGAGCGGGTCCGCAAGCTGCAGACGCATTTCGGCCAGGCATCGCGGGACATCGACGAGATCGTCGTCTCCACGTCCAAGATCACCAAGCGCGGCCAGAAGATCGAGGCGCTGGAACTCGCCGAGCCGCCGCCCGCCCCGGCCGCGCATCATCCCCCGACCGCGGAGAGCCGCACGGGACAGCTCAGGCTGCGGGTCGTCGACGATGTGAGCTGACGCTGCGCGCTCCCCCTTGCGCAGCGGCGTGGTCAGGCTCACCTTCCAGGGGAGCCGAGCGGAGGATGAGCCATGGCCAAGGGTGCGATGCGACCAGGCAAGGAAGCCAGGAAACCGAAGAAGGACAAGAAGGCTGCCCCGCCCGCGGCGCCGGTCCTGAAGCCGGCGCCCGTCCCGGCAACCAAGATCAAGGACAAGACATGAGGTCTGCCGGCCAGTGACCGGCAGCTTCGCCGGCCGGGCCCGGCGACCCGACCAACGGCAGCGCCGCGGCAGGAGTGCCGGGGCGCGCTAACTCGTGTTTCGGTAAGCGGGAACGCTGCGGCTTAGCGCGGGGCGCGCTTGGCCAGGATGCGCTGCAGGGTACGGCGGTGCATGTTGAGGCGCCGCGCCGTCTCCGACACGTTGCGCTCGCACATCTCGTAGACGCGCTGGATGTGCTCCCAGCGTACCCGGTCCGCCGACATCGGATTCTCGGGCGGGGCCACCTTGTCGGTACCGGTTCGCGTCAGTGCTGCCTGGATGTCGTCGGCGTCGGCAGGCTTCGACAGGTAGTCGACGGCGCCGAGCTTCACCGCCGTCACGGCCGTGGCGATGTTGCCGTAGCCGGTGAGGATCACCGCTCGCGCGTCGGGGCGGCTTTCGTGAATGGCGGCGACGACGTCGAGGCCGTTGCCGTCGCTGAGCCTCATGTCGACCACAGCATAGGCTGGGGGGGCGGCCTTCGCCTTGGCGATCGCCTCTTCCACGGTGTCGGCCGTGTCGACGGCGAAGCCGCGCGCTTCCATTGCGCGCGCCAGCCTTGTCAGGAACGGTTTGTCATCGTCGACCAGAAGCAGCGAGACATCAGCGCCCAGGCCGGTGTCCTCCCGCGGGGGGATGTCGTTCATGGTCGTGCTCCGTCTTCTCGTCTTTTAGCTGCGATATAGGAGCGAAACGCCGCAAAATCCACCGGTTCTGCGGTTAGCGTAAAGAACGGTCGCCACCTGGCCGATTCACGGGCGGCCTCAGGTTGCGTTGAAAGCCGCCCCCTGCGTGCGCCGGAGGAACTGCTCGCGCCGCCAAGTTACTTGCACCACGGCGCCAAGTCCACGTTCATTCGCGTTGAAGAAGGAGAGCGTCGCCCCTGACCGCTCCAGCAGCGTCTTGGCGATGAAAAGGCCGAGGCCGAGTCCGCCGCCCGGCTCCGCGCCCTGCCGGGTGGACATGTAGGGCTCGCCGATGCGGTCGAGAATCTCCGGCGGAAAGCCTGGCCCGTCGTCGACGATCTCGATGGTGACGGCCGAGTCATCCCAGCGCCAGCGAACGGTCACTTCGGCGGTGGCGAAGTCGACGGCGTTCTCGACCAGGTTGCCGAGCCCGTAGATGACGCCGGGATTTCGGTGGCCGACCGGCTCGTCGCCGATGCGTTCGCCGGGTTCGAGGCGGATCGAGATGCCGAAGTCGCGGTGCGGGGCGCTCACCTCCTCGATCAGCGAGGTGAGCGGCAGGCGGTCGAGATGCGCCTCGCTTTCGGACGACAGGCTGGTCAGCCGCTTGAGGATCTCGCGGCAGCGCTCGCTCTGGGAGCGCAGCAGAGTCACGTCCTCGCGGAACTTCGGATCGTTGCCGAGCGCCCGCTCCATCTCCTTGGCGACCACCGTGATGGTGGCGAGTGGCGTGCCGAGTTCATGCGCGGCTGCCGCGGCAAGGCCATCGAGCGCAGAGAGGTGCTGTTCGCGCTGCAGGATGAGCTCGGTCGCGGCGAGCGCGTTCGCCAGGAGCCGCGCCTCCTCCGCCACCCGCCAGGCATAGACGGCGGTGAACGAGATGCATGAAAAGAGCGCCACCCACGCGCCGGCCACGTAGATGAAGGGGATCTTCAGCCCGCTCTCCTGGCTCCACGGCAGGGGCAGGTGGTAGAACACCAGCACCGTCGCCATGACCATCACCAGCCCGCCGAGCAGGGCGGTGAGCCGCAGCGGCAGCGTGGTGGCGGAGACGACCACCGGGACGGTCAGCAGCAGCGAGAAGGGATTCGTCAGGCCGCCGGTGAGGTAGAGCAGGCCGGCAAGCTGCGCCGAATCGAAGAGAAGCGTCGCGAAGGCGGCGGGCGCCGAGAGCCGGTAGGCCGACGGGTAGCGGAAGGTCAGGAACAGGTTCAGCCAGGCGGAGCAGGCAATCAGCGCGAAACAGAGACTGACCGGTAGCGGGAACTGGAACCCGTAGGCGACGGCCAGCACCGTCGCGCTCTGGCCGACGATGGCGAGCCATCGCAGCCGGATCAGCGTATTCAGTCGCAGTCGCTCGGGCTGCCTGAGGTCGGGAACGTCCTTGCTCGCGATCATGCCCGGTTATGAACGTACGTGCGCGCCTCGCCAAGCCCTATCGCGCGCGTGGCTTGGCGCGGCTGGTGGCCTCGGCGGTGGTGGGGTCCTCCGGCCAGACGTGCTTGGGGTAGCGGCCGCGCATGTCGGCGCGGACATCCGCCCACGAGCCGCGCCAGAAGTTCGGCAGGTCGCGCGTGGTCTGGATGGGACGATGAGCCGGCGACAGGAGCTCGAGCGTCAGCGGCACCCCGGCAGCGGTCGGATGCTGGCGCAGGCCGAACAGCTCCTGGACGCGGATGGACAGGACGGGCGTCTCGCCGTCGTAGCGGATCGGCACGCGGCTGCCCGACGGGGCATCGAAATGCGTTGGCGCGGCTCGGTCGAGCTGTCGCTGCAGATCGTGCGGCACGAGCGACATCAGCCCGTCGCGGACGGCCGAAGGCGGGATGCGGGCAAGCTGGGCGTCGCCGGACAGGAAGGGCAGCAGCCAGGTCTCGAGGTTGGAAAGCAGCGCTTCGTCGGAAACGTCGGGCCATGCGCCGGTGCCAGATGCGTGCAGCCAGCGCAGACGCTGTCGAAGCTTTTCGGCCTCCTCGCTCCAGGGCAAGAGATCGAGGCCGTGCGCGCTGACTGCCTCGATCACCGCGCGGTCGGCCTCCGCACCGGTGGGTGGAGGCAGCAGGCGTTCGGAAAGCGTGATGGCGCCGAGCCGGACGGTCTCGCGGCTGCGCACGGCGCGGCGCGCGACGTCGAAGGCGGTGGAACTCAACCGCTCAAGGCGCGCGCCCAGCGTCTCGCGGATCTCGTCCTCGGTGACTGGGGCGGCCGCCGTGATGCGCGCAGCCTGCGCCTTGCCCTGGATGTCGGCGACGACGAGGTAGTCGGCCCCGGCAAGGGGATCGGCTCCGTCCAGCATCGCGCCGCTGCCGTTGGCCAGCAGGAAACGACCGCGTTCGCCGCGCGCTTTGGCGACACGGTCGGGCCATGCGTGGAGGAGGAGGGTGCCGGGGGAGGCAACGTCATCCTGCCGCTCATCCTTGCCCTCCCCCCGCGGACGGGGAGAGGGGGGCGCCGGCGTCGAAGCCTTGCCGTCCCCGTTGCCGGCGTGGTGCGCGGCGGCACTCGCTTGCGCCTGCCGCGCCAGGCGTTCGGCGAGCTGGCGCGCCTGGGTGGCGCGGGGCGAGCGGTCGGAGCGGAACCGCTCCAGCCGGCGTTCGAGATCGACACCGTCGCCGCCGAGACCGCGTTCTGTGATGAGCACCGCGAGCATGGCGGCGGGAAGTGCCGCGCCGCTTTTCGCAGCCTCCACCACCATATGTGACAGGCGCACCGGCAGGGCGAGGCCACGCATGGCCGCGCCGGATTCGGTCAACCGGCCGTTCTCGTCGAGCGCGCCGAGCGCGACGAGCAGGGCGCGGGCCTCCTTCAGCGCCGCAGCCGGCGGCGGATCGAGGAAGGAGAGGCTCGCCGGGTCCGACACGCCGAAGGCGGCGCAGTCGAGCATCAGGGAGGTGAGGTCGGCGTCTAGGATCTCGGGGGTGGAGAAGGCCGGCAGGGCGGGCGTCTGTTCGGCGCGCCACAGCCGGACCGCCACGCCCGGGCTGGTGCGCCCGGCGCGGCCGGCGCGCTGGTCGGCCGAGGCGCGGCTGACGCGCACCGTCTCCAGCCGCGTCAGGCCGGAATCGGGCTCGTAGCGCGGCACGCGCGACAGGCCGGAATCGACCACCACCCGCACGCCGTCGATGGTGATGGAGGTCTCTGCGATGGAGGTGGCCAGCACCACCTTGCGGCGGCCGGAAGGCGCGGGCCGGATCGCCGCGTCCTGCGCGCGCTGCTCCATCTGTCCGAACAGCGGCATGACGTCGACATTTGCCGCGACCCGGCCGTCGAGCCGCTCGGCCGTGCGCACGATCTCTCGCTGGCCGGGAAGGAAGGCGAGCACGCTGCCCTCCTCCTCGGCGAGCGCGCGGCGGATGGCGGCGGCGACGGCGTCTTCCACCGCCGTGCCGGGAGCGCGTTCCTCATAGCGGATGTCCACCGGAAAGCTGCGGCCGGCGCTCTCGACGACCGGCGCGTCGCCGAGAAGGTGCGCGACGCGGGCGCCGTCGAGGGTCGCCGACATCACCAGCAGGCGCAGGTCGGGCCTGAGCGCGCCCTGCACGTCAAGCGCCAGCGCGAGGCCGAAATCGCCGTCGAGCGACCGCTCGTGGAATTCGTCGAACAGGATGGCGGCGATGCCGGGCAGCTCCGGATCGTCCAGGATCATGCGCGACAGGATGCCCTCGGTGACGACGAGGATGCGCGTGTCGGCCGAGGCGCGGCGCTCCATGCGCATGGCATAGCCGACGCTGCGCCCCGGTTCCTCTCCGAGCAGCGACGCCATGCGCCGCGCCGCCGCCCGGGCGGCCAGGCGCCGCGGCTCGAGCAGCAGGATGGTGCCGTCGCCGCGCCAGGCCGCGTCGAGCAGGGCGATCGGCACCAGCGTCGTCTTGCCCGCGCCCGGAGGGGCGACGAGGACGGCGTTGGAGCCCGCGTCGAGCGCGGCGAGCAGATCCGGCAGGACGTCGGTGACCGGAAGATCGGGTGGGGCGGCGAGGCGGGTGAGCATGGCAGGCATTGCCGCTGCATCTACCTCCAAACATCCCGGCGGGGAACCGGAGCGGGGGGCCGCACGGCAGGTGATGGTCGTGGGGGCTTGCGGTGGCCGGTCAGATCCGCAGGACGTGATTGTCCCAGGCGTGGCGGCGGTCGCGCGTGACGGTGCCGTCGGGGCGTTCGATCTCGCCGGTGCCGGTGCTGGCGATGAAGCCCGCTTTGTCCGGTGCGATGCCGCAAACTTCCGTCATGGGCCGGTCAGCCACCACCGCAGCGGAAGCCGCGTCGATGACGAGCAGGCGATTGCCCTGCGGCGAGGACACGGCGACGGTGCCGGCATCGGGATTGGCGGCCACCGAGCCGATGTAGTTGCGCAGCCCCGAGACGACCGGCTCAGGCAGATCGACGAGGCCGAAATGCTCCCCCTTGCGGGCGCGACCGACCAGCGCCGGCCGCTCGGTTGCCGGGCCCTCGTACTGGCAGCCGAACCAGAGCGTGCCCGCGCCATCGAAATCCATGTGGCGGATCGACAGGCGGTGGAGGTCGGGCGGAAGCTCGTGCTTTTCCAGAAGCTCGCCGGTGAGCCGGTCGATGAAGACCAGCGACGGCTGCATGGTGGCGAGGTTGAGCTTGGCGGCGCCGAAGTCCGGATGGGTCTCGATGCCGCCATTGGCGATCGCCAGCGTGCGCCCGTCCGGGCAGAGCAGGAGCTCGTGCGGGCCGACGCCGTGGGTGGGAAACTCGCCGATGCGCGAGAAGCCGTCGGTGGCGTCATAGATGCCGACCATGCCGGCCGCCGCGTCGTAGTCGTTTTCCGTGGCGTAGAGCAGCTTACCGTCGGGCGAGAAGACGCCGTGGCCGTAGAAATGGCGCCCCTCGACGCTGGCGAGGGTGACGGGCGCCTCGTGGCCGTCGAGGTCGAAGATGACGGCGAAGGTTCCGGGCTGGCGCGCGAAGACGACGGCGCGGCGCGTGGCGCGGTCGACGGTGATGTCGTGGCCGCGGTCGGGCAGAGCCACCTCGCGCAGCACCCGACCGTCCTCGGACAGGATGGCGACGCCGTAGCCGCCGCCGGGGACCTGGTAAGCGGCGGCGAACATCTGCAGATCGGCGGCAAAGGACGACGCGGAGCCCGCGAAAGCCGCCGTGGCACTCCATCCGATCGCCTGCAGGAACGTCCGGCGGTCCAGGCGGACCGGGCGGGACAGGGTTGCTGCGAGGCGGGAGGGCATGGGATCAGCTATGGGCGAAGATGTCGGTCTCCTCCCAACCGAGCAGGTCGAGGCGGGCGCGGGTGGGGAGGAAGCGGAAGCAGGCTTCCGCCATCCCGGTGCGTCCTTCCCGCTCCAGGCGCTTCGCCAGCGCCTCGCGCAGCCGGTGCAGGTAGAGGACGTCGGAGGCGGCATATTCGAGCTGTTCCGGCGTCAGCGTCTCGGCCGCCCAGTCGGAGGACTGCTGGACCTTGGAGAGGCTGACGCCGAGAAGCTCGGCGCAAACGTCCTTCAGGCCGTGCCGGTCGGTGTAGGTGCGCGTCAGCCGCGAGGCGATCTTGGTGCAGAACACGTTGTCCTGGGTGACGCCGAAGGTGTTGTAGAGCACCGCCAGGTCGAAGCGCGCGTAGTGGTAGATCTTGGTGACGGCCGGATCGGACAGAAGCCGCACCAGGTTTGGCGCCTCGGTCTGGCCGGCCGCGATCTGCACGACGTCGGCGGTGCCGTCGCCGGGCGAGAGCTGGACGACGCAGAGCCTGTCGCGGCGCGGCACGAGGCCGAGGGTCTCGGTGTCGATGGCGACCGCCTCGACGGCGTAGTTGTCGAGGTTCGGAAGGTCGTGCCTGTGGAAGCGGACAGTCATGGGTGGTCTCCGGCGTCAGGGCCTTCCCCTGACGCCGATGCCGAAGAAAATCAACCCGCAAGCGCCGCCAGGATACGCGCCCAGGAGCGCTGGCCCTTGGCGAAGGAGGCGAGGTCGTACTTCTCGTTGGGGGAGTGGATGCGGTCGTCGGCGAGGCCGAACCCGACCAGCAGCGATTCCATGCCGAGGATGGTCTGGAAATCGCCGACGACGGGAATCGAGCCGCCGCCGCCGGTCATCACCGCCGGCTTCGGCCACTCGTCGGACAGCGCCTTCTGGGCGGCGGCGAGGAAGGGCGAATCGTAGGAGAGCCGGATCGCCGGCGAGCCGCCGTGCGGGTGGAACTCCACCGTGCAGTCGGCGGGCAGGCGCGAACTGACGAACTCACGGAACGCGGCGCGGATCTTGACGGGGTCCTGGCCGTGGACGAGCCGGAACGACACCTTTGCCGTGGCTTCCGCCGCGATGACCGTCTTGAAGCCCTTGCCGGTGTAGCCGCCCGAGATGCCGTTGAACTCGGCGGTCGGGCGCGCCCAGATCATCTCCAGCACCGAGCGGCCCTTCTCGCCGGCCGGCACCGACAGGCCGACGGGGCCGAGGAAGGTCTCGGCCGTGGTGCCGAGCGTCTCCCAGGACGCGAGTACCTCCGGCGGCGTGTCCTCGACGCCGTCGTAAAAGCCCGGCAGGGTGACGCGGCCGTTCTCGTCGTGCATCTCGGCGAGGATCTTCGCCAGTACGCGGATCGGGTTGGCGGCCGGCCCGCCATACATGCCGGAATGCAGGTCGCGGTTGGCCGCCTTGATGACGACTTCCTCGCCGACCAGCCCGCGCAGCGAGGTGCAGATCGAGGGTGTCTCGCGGTCCCACATGTCGGTGTCGCAGACCAGCGCGAAATCGGCCTTCAGCTCCTCGGCATGGGCATGCAGGAACGGCTTCAGCGACGGCGAGCCGGATTCCTCCTCGCCCTCGAACAGGATCGTCACCTTGCAGGGCAGCGTGCCGTGCACCGCCTTCCAGGCCCGGCAGGTCTCGACGAAGGTCATCAGCTGGCCCTTGTCATCGGCCGAGCCTCGGCCGGTGATGACCTTGTGGCCGTCGCGCTCGGCAACCTTCGCGTCGAACGGATCGTCCTGCCATAGTTCGACCGGATCGACCGGCTGGACGTCGTAGTGGCCGTAGAACAGCACGTGCGGCGCGCCCGTCGGCCCCTCGTGATGGGCGACGACCATCGGATGGCCGGGGGTCTCGCGCGCGCTCGCTTCGAAGCCGATCGACTTCAGGTCCTCGACCAGCCATTCGGCGCCCTTGCGGCACTCGTCCTTGAACTGCGGATCGGTCGAGATCGAGCGGATGCGCAGCAACTGGAACAGCCGGTCGAGGCTGGCATCGAGATTCGCGTCGAGATGATCGAGTACGGGCGTCAGTCGCATATCCTGGGCCATTCGCTTCCGATTTCCTGATTGCCTGCCTGAACCTGGCGTCGGCCGCCATTCGGCGCACCTTGGCCACGCAGCGGGTGGGATCACTCTGCCAGACGCGCCGCGCCATTGGGTCAGCCGTCGCGCCGGTCCGACTCGCGGTCGGCACCGGAGGCTATCCCGGTCGGACGGTCGCTGTCACGCGTCGTCGGTGCCGGGCGGCGCATAGACGCAGATCGCCTCCGGATGCACCCGGAAGGTCGCGGGCGTGGCCGTGACGATCTCGCCGTCGGTGTTGATCGGCTGCGGGCTCCGGGTGCGGATGTCGAACTGGACGGACCGCGCGGTGCGGACCTCGCTCCATGCACCGTGCGTGCCCGAGCGGAACGACGGCAGCATCAGCGCCAGCTTCCAGACGTTGCGCATCTCG